>Ga0213829_1000208_pt1 | contig 70439 bp, 60 predicted proteins | sample MC6MC0896MG_FD_180665 | JGI IMG/M metagenome (GOLD analysis project Ga0213829, IMG submission 180665) | Enriched soil aggregate microbial communities from Iowa State University, Ames, United States - MC6-MC0896-MG | ecosystem: Environmental > Terrestrial > Soil > Unclassified | place: USA: Iowa... | reverse complement strand
CGGATATCTTCGTGCTGCGAAGGTGTCTGACACCCTTGAGAGACCGCCGACAACTTGTCACGATGCCGCCGGGGTGTCAGACACCTGGGTTCGTAGGCAGGCCGGTTGGCCACGCGGTGCCGGACATCTTCGTGCTGCGAAGGTGTCTGACACCCATGTGAGACCGCCGACAGCTTGTCGCGATGCCGCCGGGGTGTCAGACACCTGGGTTCGTAGGCAGGCCGGTTGGCAGCGCGGTGCCGCACATCTTCGTGCAGCGAAGGTGTCTGACACCCATGTGAGACCGCCGACAACTTGTCACGATGCCGCCGGGGTGTCAGACACCTGGGTTCGTAGGCAGGCCGGATGGCAGCGCGGTGCCAGACATCTTCGTGCAGGGAAGGTGTCTGACACCCATGTGAGACCGCCGACAACTTGTCGCAGTGCCGCCGGGGTGTCAGACACCTGGGTTCGTAGGCAGGCCGGTTGGCAGCGCGGTGCCGCACATCTTCGTGCTGCGAAGGTGTCTGACACCCTTGAGAGACCGCCGACAGCTTGTCGCGATGCCACCCGGGTGTCAGACACCTGGGTTCGAACTCAGACCTCTAGCGAATAACGATCTCGCCTTCTTCCAGTCCGGCCTTGCCGCCCACCTGGTCTTCCAGGAACTCCTGCATCTTGTTGCCCAGCTGGATCTTCGTGCCGCTACAGAAGCGCCGCGTGGCGGCGATGGTGGCGATCTGCTGGGGCAGCAGGTCGCGGGCCAGTTGGGCTTCCTCGGTTTCAAGTCCGGCCAGCTCGCCGATGAGCTTGGTGTGCGTGTTGCGCGCCCGTTCGACGACGTCGCCCGTGGCCCGTTGCGGGTTGGCTTGCAGGAACATCAGCAGTTGTTCCAGCTTGGCCTTTTCCTCGTTCATCTTCAGGCGCTTGCGCGTGAGCGCCGAGCGCTTGATGTCGGCGTGCGGGTCCAGGCCGGCTTGCACCAGCGTCGGAATGCCTGCGGGCGAGCCGATGGTGCCGGCGCGGACTGCCAGCAGCGCGCGGGTTTCGCCGCCCGTGATGGCGCTTTGCTGCGTGTTGGGCGGGCCGACATTGACGCTGCCGCCGGCGGCGATGCTGCATTGGCGGATTTCGCGTTCGACGTCGATGTCCTGGCCCGCGCTGATGACCGCGTTCTCGATGAACTTGGCCCGCAGCGTGCCGCCGCAGACGATGTGCGCGGTGCGCGGCGCCGCCGAGGCGTCGTGCACGGTTTCGGCCATGCCGATGATGCCGCCCTTGACGGTCACGCTGCCACCGGCCTCGACCAGCGCGGCTTCGATGGTGCCGTTGACGACCACATCGCCCGTCACGCGCACTTCCATGGTGGCGGCGATGTCGCCACGCACCTGCAAGGAGCCTTCGAAGTTGATGTTGCCGGTGGACAGGTTGACGGCGTCCACCTCCACCATCGGGTTGACCTGCACGCCGTGGGTGATGAGCGTTGGCGTGCCGGAAATGGCCGCGCGCAGCAGCAGCGGATCTTCCGGATCGATCTCGACGCCGGACAGTTCCTTGGAAAATGGCGTATCGGGCAGCTCGTCGGGCATCACGGCCTCGCCGAGCACGTTGGTGCCGTCCACGCCGGGCAGCGGCGGAATGCGGCGCATGAGCGGCGTGCCGGGCGACACGAGCAGCAGGCTGCCGAGATCGCGGTAATCCACCTGGGCCAGTTCGTCGATGTCCTCTGCGCGGGGCTTCAGGCGGTCAAGCAGGCTTTCAAAGCGGGTGGGCGTGCCGCGCGTGGGCGGCGTACCCTGCGCGGCCAGGATGGTTTCGGCGCGGCCCAGCCCCACGGCCTCGGCCAGCGCGCCGTCCAGCACGCCGTGCACGATGCCCTGGTCTGCAAGGGCCTGGCGCACCGCTTCCAGCGTGACGGGCTTGCCGCCTTTGGGCGGGTGCAGCGTCAGCGTTGCCGCCATGCGGGTCGCGTTCAGTTCGATGTCGAAGCTGCCGTCCACGACCTGGCCGACGGGGCTCTGGACGGGTTCGGTGGCTGTGCGGCACAGGTCGATGAAGGCGACGATGGCGTGGTTGTCGAGCGCGTCGGCGCCCCAGCCATGCGTGGCCGCGGCAGCAACCAGCACGTCCCACGTCGGCAGGTCGGTATTGACCAGCGGGGGGGCTTCTTCGTCGGCGACGGCAACGTCCGCGTCGTCGTCCTGGCCGGCGGCCTGAGAGTCGTTCTGTAGCCCAGCCTGAGACCCGGCCGAGTCACTGCCTTCCGTGCCAGCAACCGCTATGTCGGAGGTGCCCGCAGCCGTCGCTTTGGCGGGTTCGGGACGAGGTGGCGGCGTGTACACCGCCGTCAGGACGTTGGTGTCGGCATCCAGCATCAACTGGAGCATGTTTTCTGCGCCCATTTCACCCTCTCTCCGATCCCGGCACGAGCGGCCGGTTCAATCATTTGGTAATTGAACGAAATATTACGTCATATTCTTTGCAAGGACGATCATTACCGGCGGTAACAAGCAAATTTATCGGCCGCATGTCCTAGTCACGTCCCCGATTCTCCCTGGGAAACGCCCGCGCCGCCGCGATCTAGATCATCGGCAGGAAAGACAGAACCGGGATGGTGCAAGCAGCATTGGGGCTCGCCAACGCGTCTTCCGACGCCGCCGGAGCCCCGTCCCATGTCCCAACCCCCTACCTCCATTCTTTCGGCCACGCGCGCCATCCTGGCACGCGCCGGCGGGATGGCGGCGGTGGCGGCGCTGGCGTCGGGCGCTCTGGCGCTGGCGACACCGGTGCAGGCCGCCGACACCTACCGCTACAAGGACCCGTTCGGCGTCTGGCGCACGATGAAAGTGCCCACCGGCACCGGTAAATACTACAAGCGGGCGCAGGCACGGACGGCGGTCCGCGGCGGTGCCGAGAAACTGTGCCTGAGCTGTGAGCCGGAAGCCGGCGACGGCGCCCGCCGCGTGAGCCGCGTGGCCGCCGAACCGACGTTGCGCTGGAGCACTGTCAAACCCACGACCAAACACGACAACCTGATCGCCCGCGCCGCGCTGGATTCCGGGGTCGACCAGGCGTTGCTGACGGCGATCATCGCCATTGAATCGGGTTTCCGTAGCGATGCCCGCTCGCCCAAGGGGGCCCTGGGCCTGATGCAGCTGATGCCCGCGACGGCCGCGCCGTTGCTGTCGGTGGACGACGTGGAGCGCGCGCTGGTGGACCCGGCGACCAATGTGCAGGCCGGATCGCGCCATCTGCGCCGGCTGATCGACCGGTATCCGGGCCGCCTGGATCTGGCGCTGGCCGCGTACAACGCGGGCGAAGGCGCGGTGCGCAAGTACGACGCGGTGCCGCCGTACGCCGAAACCCAGGCCTATGTGAAGAATGTGACGGCCCTGTACGAGCAGTACAAGGCGCCGTGAAGGAAGCGGGCCGCCGGCCCGCTTCGATTCAACGCTTAAAGTCCCGCGAACACTTTGTCCGCGATGTCCAGCGTGGCCTGGATGACGGCGTCGTCGTGCGTGGCCGACACGAAACCCGCTTCGAAGGCCGACGGCGCGAAATGCACGCCGTTGTCCAGCATGGCATGGAAGAAACGGTTGAACGCGGCGGTGTCGCAGGCCGAAACCTGGGCGAACGAAGCCGGGATGCGGTCGCTGAAGTAGATGCCGAACATGCCGCCGACCGAATCCGCCGAGAAGGGCAGGCCGGCCTTGCGGGCGCGTTCCTGCAAGCCCTGCGCCAGCTTGGCGGTCTGGGCCGACAGATTCTCGTAGAAGCCCGGCGCGCCGATGAGGCGCAGCGTGGCCAGACCCGCCGCCACGGCCACCGGATTGCCGGACAGCGTGCCGGCCTGGTAGACACCGCCCAGCGGCGCGATGTGCTTCATGACCTCGGCGCTGCCGCCGAAGGCGCCCACCGGCATGCCGCCGCCGATCACCTTGGCCAGCGTGGTGATGTCCGGCTTGACGCCAGTCAGGCCCTGCACGCCTTGCGGTCCCACGCGAAAGCCCGTCATGACCTCGTCGAAAATCAGCAGCGCGCCATGCTGCGTGCAGACCTCGCGCAGGCCTTCCAGGAAGCCGGGCGCGGGCTTGATGAGGTTCATGTTGCCGGCGACCGGCTCCACGATGATGCAGGCGATGTCGGCGCCATGCTGCGCAAAGGCTTCGCGCACGGCATCCAGGTTGTTGTATTCCAGGGTCAGCGTGTGCGACACGAATTCCGGCGGCACGCCGGCCGAGCTGGGATTGCCGAAGGTCAGCAGACCCGATCCGGCCTTGACCAGCAGGCTGTCCGAATGCCCGTGATAGCAGCCTTCGAACTTCACGATCTTGGCGCGGCCGGTGGCGCCGCGCGCCAGGCGGATCGCCGTCATGGTGGCTTCGGTGCCCGAGCTGACCAGGCGCACCTGTTCCAGCGAGGGCAGACGCGAGATCAGCACTTCGGCCAGCTCGATTTCCGCTTCGGTCGGCGCGCCGAACGACAGCCCGTTGACGGCCGCTTCCTGCACCGCGCGCACGACTTCCGGGTGCGAGTGACCCAGAATGGCCGGGCCCCACGAACCCACGTAGTCGATGTACTGCTTGTCTTCCGCGTCCCACACGTACGGACCTTGCGCGCGCTTGATGAAGCGCGGCGTGCCGCCCACGGAGCGGAAAGCGCGCACGGGCGAGTTGACGCCGCCGGGGATGCTGCGGCAGGCGCGGTCGAAGAGCTGAGCGTTACTGGACATGGCGATCAAGGCTTACGGTTGGAGTTGGCGGAATAAGGCGCGGAGCAGGCCACGGCGGCGGCCCGGACGCTGGGCGCTTCGAACAGGGCCGTGATTACGGCGATGCTGTCGGCGCCGGCCTGGGCCACGAGCGGCGCGTTGGCGGGCGTGATGCCGCCGATGGCGACGACGGCGGGCCGGGGCGCATCGCGTTCGTCGGCCAGGCGGCGGGCTTCGGTCAGGACGGACAGCGGCGCGCGCACCGTGTCGGGTTTGACGGTGGACGCGAACATGGCGCCGAACGCGATGTAGTCGGCGCCCGCGTCGAGCAATTCACGCGCCCGCGTCAGGTCGTCATAGCTGGACCCGCCCAGGATCAGGTCGGGACCGGCTTCGCGGCGGATGTGCGCCAGGTTTTCGTCGTCGCGGCCCACGTGCGCGCCATCGGCGCCGACGTTCAGCGCCAGGCGCCAGTCGTCATTGATGAGAAACACCACGCCCAGTTCGCGGCACAGCGGCGCCAGGGCGCGGGCCTGCGCGGCGCGCACGGCGTCCGGCACGTTCTTGCGGCGCAATTGCAGCGAGCGCATGCCGCCCGCGGCGGCGTCACGCACCGCCTTCAGCAGGCGGTCGGTATCGTCCCATTCGGGCGTCACGCCATACAGGCCGGCGGGAAAGCGAATCGGTTTCATTGGGGCAGGATCCGGTTGGGAATGCGCCGGCCCATGCCCGGCAGGAAGCTGGCGGCCACGGCGGCGTCGGCGTGGACTAGCCCCTGACGCACGGCCTCCGGCATTTCCAGGCCCTGCGCCAGCATGGCGGTGATCGCGGTGGCGGCTAGGCCGCCGGCGTCGCCGTTGCGGTCGGGTGGCGCCTGCCAGGGCCACGTATGGGTCTGGCCGCCGGGTCCGAGCAGCACGTTGGCGAAATGACCGGGGCGTTGGGGGCTGCCCAGCACCAGGACCCACGCCGCGCCGGCCGCCACGAGGGCGTGCATGGGCGTAGGTGCGTCCCCGATATCAATGTCGCCGTCGGCGTGCCACTGCGCGAGGCGCAGGTGTTCAATGACCAGCAGGTCGGTCTGCGGCAGCACCAGTTCGAGGGTCGCGGCCAGCAGGTCGTCGGCTTCGTCCTCGTCGGCGGCATTGGCGGGCACCTGCGCGCGCTGGCCCAGGTGCAGCACGAGCGGGACCTGGCTGTAGTCGGCGGCAACCTGCGCCGCCACGCTGGCCGTTTCCGCGGTGTATAGTCCGCCCACCTTGATGGCCTGCACCGACATGTCTTCGAGCAGGCAACGCGCCTGGTCGTCCAGAAGGTCGGGCGAAACGGGGTGGATTTCTTCGATGCCGGCGGTGTCCTGCACGGTCAGCGCGGTCACGGCCGCCAGGCCATGACAGCCCAGACGGGCGCAGGTGACGGCATCCGCGGGCAAACCGTCTGATCCCGAGGGATCGAGCGGGCCGAAGACCAAAACGAGAGGGGGAGTAACGGGGGCCACGTGACTGCGCTTGATTAAGGGTGCCCCGGCTCATTTGGCATGAATCAGGGGAACCCCTATTGGGTTTCGGTAAGATTGTCCCCATTCTAATGGAAGCCCCTCACCTTTGCCCCACCGCGGGGACGCCGGTGGGGTTTTGATGTAAGAGAGAACTATGCGTACTTGGATGTGTCTGATTTGCGGCTGGGTCTATGACGAAGAGGCCGGCCTGCCCGACGAAGGCATTGCGCCCGGCACCCGCTGGGAAGACGTGCCGCCCAACTGGGTCTGTCCCGAATGCGGCGCCCGCAAAGAGGACTTCGAACTGATGGAAATCTGAAGCCGTACCGCCGACTTATTCCGCCAGGGCTCGTAAGATGGGGCATACCCCATCCTTCGTCACCGTCGGACTGCCGTCAGGCATGACGTTTGCGTCCGCGCAATCACTCCGAACGGTTTTCTCAGACTACCCATGAAGGGGTTGCCATGACGGAAAAACATCACGAAAACGCTGCGACGCAAGCGGCCAACTTCGCCAACCAGTTCCTGATCGCCATGCCGGGCATGGTCGAAGGGAGCTTGGCGGGTTCCGTCATCTACGTGTGCGAACACACGGACCGCGGCGCGCTGGGGCTGGTCATCAACCGCCCCACCGACCTGACGCTGGGCACGCTGTTCGAGCGCATTGAACTGACGCTGGAAATCGGACCGGTCAAAGACACGTTCGTCTTTTTTGGCGGACCGGTCCAGACCGACCGCGGCTTCGTGCTGCATGCGCCGGCTGGCGACTACAGCTCCAGCATCAAATTGGGCGACATGGCGCTGACCACCTCACGCGATGTGCTGCAGGCCGTGGCTGATGGCAACGGACCGGCGCGCATGCTGGTCACGCTGGGCTACGCCGGCTGGGGCGCGGGCCAGCTCGAAAGCGAGATGGGCCAGAACGCGTGGCTGAGCGTGGGCGCGGACGCGCACATCATCTTCGATGTGCCGCCCGAGGAACGCTACCCCGCCGCGCTCAAGCTGCTGGGCATCGACCCCGTGATGCTGGCGGGCGACGCTGGCCATGCCTGAAGAAACACTGCTTGCCTTCGATTTCGGCGAAAAGAAGATCGGCATCGCCATCGGCAATACGCTGACGCGCCAGGCGCGCCCGCTTGAAATCATTTTCAGCGAGGTCCGCGACGCTCGCTTTGGCCGCATCGCGGCACTGCTGCAGGAATGGCAGCCGCATCGCGTCGTCGTCGGTCTGGCGCTGGACGCCGAGGGCGGCGAACAGCCCGCCACGGCACGCTGCCGCCGCTTTGCCAACCAGCTTCATGGCCGCTTCGGCATCGCCGTGGAACTGGTGGATGAACGCGGCTCCAGCATGGAGGCGCAACGCCTGCTCGGCACGCATGCCGCAGATGACGCGATGGCTGCGGCGGTTATCCTGCAACGCTATCTGGATGCCTTGCCCGCGGTCTGACGTCCGCGGCCTGTCTTGCCCATGCTCAATCCGCAACTCGATCGCCGCGGCGAACTCACACATCTGCTGACCACGGAAGGGCTGCCCCGCCGGCACGTCGAGCGGCTGCTTGACATGGCGCGCGCGCAGTCGGCGTCCGACGATTCGCCGCCGCATGCCGCGCCGGAAATGCCGGTGTTCCTGTGTTTGCCGGACACGAACACTGCGGACCGCGACGCCTACGCCGCCGCCGCGGCCAGTCTGTCGATGCTGCCGGTGCCGCTGGAGGCGCAAGCCGCCCTGGCGCTTGCCGAGACGGTCGCCGCGCTGGCGCCGGGCGTGCTGGTCCTGCACCACGGCCAGAGCGGCGCGGCCCATTGCGCCGCCGCCCATGCAGCGCCGGGCCTGCACGTGCTCAATGCGGGCGACGGCCGGCATGCCGATCCCGTGCCCGCGCTGGCGCTGGTGCAGGCCATCACCGAGATCAAGCCTGACCTCACCAGCCTCGTCGTGACGCTGGTGGGCGACATCCGCCACGCCGGCGTGGCGCGTTCCGTGATCCATCTGCTGACCACGCTGGGCGTGCCGGAAGTGCGCGTTGCGGCGCCGCGCACGCTGCTGCCGGACGGCCTTGCCCAACTGGGCGTGCGCGCCTGCGCCACGCTGCAGGAAAGTCTGCGCGATGCGGACGTGGTGATCGCGCTGCCGCTGAATGTCGAAGAGATCAGCGGCGCGCAGCTTCCTTCCGCGCGCGAATACGCCTGCACCCACGGCATCACGCCCGCGGCGCTGGCGGCCGCGAAACCCGATGTGCTGCTGTTGCCCGCCGGCCGGCTGGCGCCCGGCGTGGAAGTGGACGGCGACATCGCTGCCGCGCTTGAACCCGCCGAGGCGCGTCTCGCGGCCCTTGAACAACCGCTGCGCGTGGCGGTGCTGCGCGCGCTCGCCGGAGCGGCGCCATGAGGCTGCACATTGCCAACGGCCGGCTGATCGATCCCGCAAACGGCGTGGATGGCCAGCACGACCTCTACATCGCCGCGGGCCGTGTTGTCGCGGTTGGCGCGGCGCCCGACGCCTTCCAGGCCGATCGGCATATCGATGCAAAGGGCCTGGCTGTCCTGCCTGGCCTGATCGACCTGTCGGCACGCGTCGCGCAAGCGGGCAACGCGGGTCACGGGGGATTCGCGCCCGCTGAATTGCGCGCGGCATTGGCCGGTGGCGTGACGCGCCTGGTGCTGCCGCCCGATTCCGAAAGCGCGCCAGACGAACCGACCAAGATCGAGGCGCTGATGCGCCACGCGCAGGCAGGGCAGTGCGCCATCCTCCCGTTGGGCGCGATGACCGTGGGCCTGGCGGGCGAAACCCTGACGGAAATGGCGCTGCTGGCGCGCGCGGGCTGCATCGCGTTCGCGCAGGGCGAATCCCTGGCGGCCGACACGCGGGTGCTGTGGGGGGCGATGCGCTACGCAAGCGGCCTGGGCCAGACGCTGTGGCTGCGTCCGCAGGACCCCTGGCTTGCACGCGACACTTCGGCCGCCAGCGGCCCGTACGCGGAACGCCTGGGCCTGGAAGGCATGCCGGCGCAGGCAGAGACCGTGGCGCTGCACACGATATTCGAATTGCAGCGCGCGACAGGCGCGCGCGTGCATCTGTCGCGCCTGTCGACAGCGGCCGGCGTGGACCTGCTGCGCGCGGCCCGCCGCGAAGGCCTGCCTGTGACGGCGGATGTGTCCATGAACAGCCTGCTGCTGACAGACGTGGACATCGGCTTCTTCGACACGAATCACCACCTGTCGCCGCCGCTGCGCGGCCAACGCGACCGCGACGCGCTCCAGGCGGCGCTGGCGGACGGCGTGATCGATGCGCTCTGCTCGGATCACACGCCGGTGGACGCCCGCGGCAAGGCGGCCCCGTTCGCGGCCGCCACGCCCGGCGCAACCGGTCTTGAACTGCTGCTGTCGCTGGCCCTGAAGTGGGCGCGCGACGGCCGCCGTCCTGTCGGTGACGCGCTGGCGCGCGTGACGTCGGGCCCGGCCGCGGTGCTGTCCGCCGTCGCGCCGCACCTGGGCCCATGCGGCCACCTGGGTGTGGATGCGCCGGCAGACCTGTGCCTGGCGGACCTGGACACCGAATGGATGGTGATGCCCGCAGCCCTGCAAAGCCGCAGCGCCCAGACACCTTTCGCAGGTATGATGCTGCCCGGTCGAGTGCGAGCCACCGTGGTCGGTGGCCAACCGGCCTGGGAGACTCCAGTTTGAAGCTGCTGCGCTTTGTCCTACGGCTGAGCCTTGTCCTGCCCCTGATCATTTTCGGCCTGCTGAGCGTGGGCCTGGCCTACCCCCTGATGCGCCCCGCGGCCCGCGCCCGCCTGAACCGCCGCTGGTCGCGCTGGCTGATGGCGGCCTGTGGCGTGAAGGTCGTCCTCAAGGGCGAACCCCGCCTGGAAGGCCCTGTGCTGCTGGTGGCCAACCACGTGTCCTGGGTCGACATCTTCGTCCTGAACTCGGCCCGCGCGACATCCTTCGTGGCCAAGAGCGAAATCCGCGCGTGGCCGGTGATCGGCTGGCTGGTCGCCGGCGCGGGCACGCTCTTCATCGAACGGGGCCAGCGCCACGCGGTCCACGCGATGGGGGAGTCGATGCAGGCCCGCTTCAAACAGGGCGACGCGGTGGGGCTGTTTCCGGAAGGCACAACGACCGAAGGCTTCGACCTCCTCCCTTTCCACGCCAGCCTCTTCGAACCCGCCCGCGCGGCGGCTATTGAAATCCAACCCGTGGCGCTGCGGTTCATGCAGCACGGCAAGCGCAGCGGGTACGCGGCGTTTGTGGGTGAAGAGTCGCTGGTGGGTAATCTTTGGCGGGTGCTGGGGGTGACCGGGTTATCCGTCGAAGTGGTCTTTCTGTCGCCGCTGGCTGCGCGTCATCCGGATGGGAGTTTGCCGACGCGGCTGGAACTGTCGCATCAGGCTCGGGATGCGATTGCTCGGGTGCTTTGATTTGCGTGGTTTCTCGCGGGCTGTGGACTAGCACCGTAGGTTTTGCACGCTGCTTGCTGTTGATGCGGTGTTAGTTACTGACGTGTCCGGTTCGGTGGCGGGTTTGATTCTTAAGGCGTCCGGCACGGTGGCGGCCCGGGGCGCGCGGGTCCACGATTGCGGTCCGGAGCCTTCGCTCCGGACTCCCCCTTCGTCATCTTCGTCCGCCTTCGGCTCCCTTCAGATTCCCTCGGGCTTATCGACGCCCCGCGCACCCCGGGCCGCCACCGCACCGGACTCGGGCAATTGAAATTTGCCGGGCGCTGGGACGATCAGCGTGCTTTGCGTTTTTGTGCAGAGACCTTCGGGCTAGCAGCATCTTGCGATGCCCGTCCCCGTTCGGCCGCGCGGGCGGCCTCCGGCGACTTACGCGGCGTCTTGCGTTGTGATGTTGACGCTTCGCGCGTACGTGGCGCTTGGGTGTCTGACACCCGCATACACGGACTTCAAGCTTGAAGCGGCGTTCCAAGGGTGTCAGACACCCATCTTGGCAAAGGCGCTTGTTTTTTGTGGGGTGTCTGACGCCAGCAGATTCGTAGGACTGATTCGGGTGTCTGACACCAGCAGACGGCAGTAGATTTGTAGGACCGATTCGGGTGTCTGACACCGTCGTGCGAACACGGCACGCCGCTAATCGTCACTTGAACTCAAGTGCCCGATGGGCGGCGCGAACCGGTCGGCAAGCTGTGGCGGACCGTCGCCGCGCTGCCCATCACCGCCCCACCCACCGTGACGGCGGCCACCAGCAAACCACCCTCCGCCAGCGCGCAGCGCACTCCGCCACGACGTCCCACCGACCCGATGCCGGGTTGCCGCCGCCCGGGCGGCAGCAATCCGGCGGCCCCGCAGATCTCCTTCCCTGTCCACAGGTCTTGCAGCGCGCAAACCAAAGACCCTAGCAGCACGGCGTCGTGGTCACCGGGGAGGCGAGCGCCGTCGATGCGCCCGAGGGAATCTGAAGGAGCGGCCGCAGGCCGGGACGAAGATGACAACGGGGGAGTCCGGAGCGAAGGCTCCGGACCGCAATCGTGGGCGATCGCCTCCCCGGTGACCGCGGCGTCGGGCGACCTACGAAGACGGGCTTGCTTACGAAGACAGCATTGCAGCTACGAAGACATTTCGCAGCCTACGAAGACCACTCACCGCCCAGCACTCACTCCGCCATCGGATCCTGAAACTGCGAACACTTAACCTGCACGAGCTTCCGATCCTGCAACCGCAAAGCAGTCAACGACCCACCCCAAACACATCCCGTATCCAGGCAAATCACATCCGGCCGCTGCAACAACCCCAACGTCGACCAATGTCCAAACACCGTCGTGACGTTACGCGTCGCACGATTAGGCACATCGAACCAAGGCACCAACCCGGGCGGCCATGCCCCCGGCGTCACCTTCGTCGCAAATTCCATATGCCCGTTCGGCGTGCACAAACGGATCCGCGTCAGCGCGTTGATGATCACCCGCATCCGCTTGCCGCCCTTGTGGTCTTCCTTCCAGGTGGCCGGCTCGTTACCGTACATCTTTTGAAGGGCCTTCTGCCAGTTTGGCCCGCGTAGCGCGTCCTGGACTTCGCCGGCCAGGGCCAGCGTTTTGGCGACGTCCCATTTGGCCAGGGTGCCCGCGTGGACCAGCAGGTGGTTCTGCTCGAAATGCGCCAACGGGCGGAACCGCAGCCAGTTGAGCAGGTCCGTCGCGTCCGGTGCCCGCAGGATGGATTCCAGCGTGTCCGATTTGGACGGCTTGCGCACACCCGCGGCCGCGGCCAGCAGGTGCAGGTCGTGGTTGCCCAGGACCACCGTTGCGCGGTCGCCCAGGTCGATGATGCGGCGCAGGGTTTCGAGCGACTGCGGGCCGCGGTTGACCAGGTCGCCGGCAAACCAGAAGCGCGACTTGGGATCGCCAACCAGGTCCGGGTGGGACAGCAAGCGATCCAGCGGCGAGCAGCAGCCCTGCACGTCGCCGATCATCCAGATACTGCCGTTCATGCGGGACTCTTGCTCCAAGGCCAACGTTGTTGGACGACACGGGTGATGGTGTGGCGGTATTCCATGTAGCTCATGGCGCCCAGCGCCAGCGCCATGGCGCCCAGGTTCGGGCCCAGGGCGGTCAGCCAGGGCGGCCACTTGCCCAGCATGCCGACGTTCAGCGCAAGCTGGTTCAGCATGAAGAAGCCCACGCCCAGCAGGATGCCCACGAAAACCTTGGCGCCGACGCCGCCGCGGCGGGTCTGCATGAGGCCGATGGGGGCGGCGATGGTGATCATCACCAGCAGGGTGAAGGGGTAGGCCAGTTTGCGCCACAGGGCGACGACCTGGCGGCCGTATTGAAGCTGGTTGTCCCGCAGGTAATCCACGTAGTCGAGCAGCGTGACGATCGACATGCGCTCGGGCGTCAGCACGCGCGCCAGCAGGCGTTCGGCGCTGAGCGTGGTGTCGATGGAGCGTTCGGGCAGCTTCACCACCGTGGCGGGCGGGTTTTTGGGGGGGCGGGCGTTGGCAAGCGCCTCGGCGGCCTCGGCGTCCAGGCGGGTTTCGGAGACGTCCTTGAGGACCAGGTCGCCGCGCGTGAACGTGCCCGTGGGGGCGGTGGACAGCGCCGACAACGTCAGGTCTTTCTTGAATTCGTAGAGGGTCACGCCGGCCACCTGGCCGTCGCCCTTCAGTTCGGCGATGTTGATGATGCGCGTGCCGCCATTGGCGGTGGGTTCCTTGAACCAGTAGCCGCTTTTGAGGCGGTCGCCGCCGGCCTTGCCGCGGAACATCAGGTTGGCCTCGCCAGTCTTGACCTCGGCCCAGGGCGTGACGTATTCGGACAACAGGCCTGCGCCGATCATCAGCGGAATCGTGACGATCCAGAGCATCCGCAGCAGCTTCATGCCGCTGACCCCCGAGACCCGCAGGATGACGAGTTCGTTGCGTTGGGCCAAGCCCGCTAGCGCCAGAATGGCCCCGATCAGGAGCCCGATGGGCAGCAGGTCATAGAGACGGGTGGGGATCGCCAGCGCCTGCATGTACAGCAGGGCCATCATGGAGAACTTGTCGCCCACGTTGTCCAGGTCGTCCACCAGAGCGAAGAACGTGAAAAGGCCTAGCAGGGCCAGAAGGACCACTGCGCAAGAGCGATAGACCTCTCGGGCCAGGTAGCGACGTGCGGTACGCATGAAGGAAAAGGGAGTGGAGCGCGTAAACGTGAAAGCTTAACAAATCCCGCAGCCGGAAGACGGCCGGCGGGACCGATTTGTCCGGTTCCCCTTTCAGGGGATGTCGACCATCTGCATCCGGCGTGTCAACACGCCGACCCGGGAATTCAGATAGTTGGACTTGCGGTGGCTGTCATAGAAGCGCGGGTTGGGCAGCATGGCCGCCAGCCGGGCGGACTGGCTGTTCCCCAGGTTGGCGGCGGTGGTATTGAAATAATGCTTGGCGGCGGCCTGGGCGCCGAACACGCCCACGCCCCACTCGGCGACGTTCAGGTAGAGCTCCAGGATCCGTTCCTTGCTCATGACGTGTTCGATCATGTAGGCCAGGACCAGTTCCTGGCCCTTGCGCAGGTAACTGCGCGAGCCCGACAGGAACAGATTTTTGGCCAGTTGCTGGGTGATGGTGGAGCCACCGCGCATCTTCGAGCGCCCTGCCTCTTCCTGTTTCTGGTTGTATTCCCAGGCCTTGCGGATGGCGTCCCATTCGACCCCGTCGTGGCCCGTGAAATTGGAATCCTCGGAGGCGATCACCGCGCGCTTGAGCGAGCGGTTGATCTTGTCGTAGGCGACCCATTCGTACTTCAGCTCGATCGCCGGGTCTTCCTTGCGCAAGCGCGACAGCTCTTCGCGCATCATCGCGCTGCTGCCCGGGTCGCGGTAGTTGTACCAGACCACCTGGGCGAACAGCCAGAATTGATACAGCAGGATCGCGCACACCAGCGCCATCACCAAACCGGTGGTGATCCGGAACCAATTTCGGCCGCCGCTGCGGCCCGTGCGCGTCGCCATGCCGTTCAGCTTCCGGCTGCCAGCGCCTCGCGCAGCGCCGTCAGGACGGGCGCGGCATCGGGGCGCACGCCGTGCCAGATGAAAAAGCTCTCGGCGGCCTGGCCGACCAGCATGCCCAGCCCGTCGGCGGTCAGGGCTGCGCCGTCGGCATCGGCCTGCCGCATGAAGGCGGTGGGCTGCGCGCCGTACATCATGTCGTAGGCGGCGGCGCCGTCTGCGTACAGGCCGGGCGGCAGATCGGGCGCGGCGTTCTGCAGGCCGCTGGCGGTGGCGTTGATGACCAGGTTCCAGCCGCCGGAGACGGCGGCGGTGGCCAGGGCGCCCGCGGTCACCTGGGTTTGCGGCGACACGCCGCTCGCGCCCCAGGCCGCGGCCAGTTCCTCGGCGCGGGCGGCGGTGCGGTTAACGATGTGAATACGGCTGCAGCCGGCCTCGGCCAGGGGCTGCAGGACGCCGCGCGCTGCGCCGCCGGCGCCGACCAGCAGCACGGCGGCGCCCGGCAGGCGCACGCCCAGGCGCAGCAGGTCATTGACCAGGCCCACGCCGTCGGTGTTGCAGCCGTGCCAGACGCCGTCGCGCCAGGAAAGGGTATTTACCGCGCCTGCCAGCCGGGCGCGGTTCGACAGGCGGCCCGACGCCAGCGCATAGGCGTCAAGCTTGAAAGGCACCGTGACATTCAGGCCCAGACCGCCGTCCGCCACGAAGGCGGCGACGGCGTCGGCAAAGCCGTCCACCGGCGCAAGCAGGCGCTCGTAGCGCAGGGGCTTGCCGGTCTGCTGCGAAAACATGGCGTGGATCTGAGGCGAGCGGCTATGCGCGATGGGGTTGCCGATGACGGCGTAGCGGGCTTGAGGAATCGCCTCGGTCATGGGGCCTGTGTTTCCAGAGTGTCGTTGACGAAATGCCAGGTGCGGGTGATGACCAGCACGTCCGTATCGCGGGCGATATCGGGCGGGAAAGGGGGAAAGGGCGCGGCAAGCTGGACGATGCGGCGCGCCGCCTGGTTCAGGACCGCGTGCGGCGACGGCTGGTCGATCTCGACCTCGGCGATGCTGCCATCGGCGCGCACCGATACGGTGATGCGCAGCGACCCGTAAATGCGGCCGCGCGCCTCGTCGGGGTAATGCTGGGTGCCGACCGTCTCGATCCGGGTGCGCCAGGCATCCAGGTAGCCGGCGTAGCGGGACGCCTCGGCGGAGGGCGCGATGAACTGTTTACGCGGCTCGGCGCTGTACTGCTGGACCCGCGCCGCCAGCGCCGCCACCTGGGCGTTCTGGATGACGCTGGCCTGGTCCTGGGCGTCCTGGCCGACGTCGGCGCCGTCGGGCCACGGGTTGACCGCCTGGCGCTCGGGGCCGGCGTTGTGCGGCGAGCGCAACTGGGTCATGAGGCGGGCCTGTTCGGCCTCCAGTTGCACCTGGCGCTGGCGCATGGCTTCCAGGACGATGGTCTCGGCCGAGCTGCCGGTCTGGGGAAGCGGGGTGGTGGACACGCCGCGGTCGGCGTTGCCGCCGCCCGTCATCTGATTCTGCGCGACGGTGCGCGGGTTTTCCGGCGGCGTCTCGCTGCGGGCATTGAGCAGCACGACTTCCAGGCTGGTCACGGGCGGGCGCGTCTGCGTGGGCGCGCTGAAACGCCACGCCAGCGCGCCGGCGTGCACCAACAGCGATATCGCGATGCCGATACGCAGGTAGTGCTGGGCGGGGGCGCCCAGCCACCAGAGGTAACGGCTCAGCATGGAGGGAGAATCAGCGCGTTGCACCAGCGCATTGTAAGGCGAGTCCACGCCCGCCGCGCGGTCCGTCCGAAGGCGGTATTCGCCCTCGGACGGAAGGCCTAGACCCCGTCAGGCGGAGGCCCGGGGGAAGATCCACACCTTGCTGGCAGGTAGCGCCAGGCGGCAGGGACCCGGTTCGCGGCCCTCGGGGCCATAGGCGCGCAGGGCGAGGCTGCGGGCGGGATCGGCGTCCGGCGTGCGGAACAGGTACTCCCAGCGGTCGCCCAGATACATGCTGGTCAGAAGCGGCATGTCGACGTGGTTGCCGTCCGGGTCATCGGCAAGACGCACCTGCTCCACGCGGATGACCGCGGTGGCGTCCTGTCCCGCGGCGACGCCCGCGCCGGCCTTGCCCCACAGCGACCAGCCAGCGCCTTCGATCCGAGCCTGTCCGTCGCGCAGCTCGGTGACCTTGCCGTCCAGCCGGTTGTTGCTGCCCATGAATTCCGCCGTGAACAGTGTGGACGGCGATCCGTACATCTCCTGCGGCGTGCCCTGCTGTTCGATCTTGCCGTTGTTCAGCAGCAGGATGCGGTCGGAGATTGCCATGGCTTCGCTTTGGTCATGCGTCACCATCAGCGCGGACAGGCCCAGGCGGATGATGAGTTCGCGCAGGAACGCGCGCGCCTCTTCGCGCAGCTTGGCATCCAGGTTGGACAGCGGTTCGTCCAGCAGGATGACGGGCGGGCTGTAGACCAGCGCGCGGCCGATGGCCACGCGCTGCTGCTGGCCGCCGGACAGCGCGTGCGGATGGCGCTGGCCCAGCTTGCCCAGCCCAAGCTGGTCCAGCACGGCCTGCACGCGTTCGCGGACCTCGGCGCCCGGCGTCTTGCGCAGCTTGAGCGGGTAGGCAACGTTCTCGAACACCGTCTTGTGCGGCCACAGCGCGTAAGACTGGAACACCAGCCCCAGGTTGCGTTCTTCGGCCGGGATCTCGGCGCGGGCCGCGCCGTCATAGACGACGTTCTCGCCGATGGTGATGCGGCCGCGCTTGGGGCCTTCCAGGCCGGCCACGGCGCGCAGCAGGGTGGTCTTGCCGCTGCCCGATGGGCCCAGCAAGGACACCACTTCGCCCTGGCGCAGCTGCATCGACACGCCCTTGAGCACCGGGTTGTCGCCGTAGTCCAGGTGCAGGTCTTCTACAGAAAGCTCAATCATGAAGTTTGACTCCGAATCGCAGGGCGATGCCCAGGCCGATCACGACCAGAACGATATTGATGAAGGAAAGCGCGGCCACGATGTCGATGGCGCCGGAGGCCCACAAGGACACCAGCATGGACCCGATGGTCTCGGTGCCGGGCGACAGCAGGTAGACGCCGGTGGAGTATTCGCGCTCGAAGATCAGGAACATCAGCAGCCACGAGCCGATCAGGCCGTACTTGGCCAGCGGCACCGTGACGTGGCGGGTGACCTGGCCGCGGCGCGCGCCGGCGGTGCGGGCGGCTTCTTCCAGTTCGGGCCCCACTTGCAGCAGGGTCGACGAGATCAGGCGCAGGCCGTATGCCATCCACACCACCGTGTAGGCAAGCCACACACTGAAGATGGTGCTGCGCAGGGCGCGCAGCCATTCGACGAAGTTCTCGCGCAGCCATTCCGCGAAGGGCAGGGCAGACAGCCAGCCGTTCTCGTCCACGTCCAGCGCGTTGTCCAGCCACATCGGCACGAACAGGAACACCCACAGGAACGCCAGGCCGGCCAGCAGGCCCGGCACCGCACGCGGCACGAGCACGCTGTAGTCCATGAAGCGCGTGACGTTGTCTGGCTTGCGATGCATCGCAAGGCCCACGAACATGTAGCACATCACCGCCAGCGCGCCGCCGAAGACGCCGATGGCGACGGAGTTGACGATGGCGCGCATCAGGTTCGGCTGCGAGAACACGGTACGGAAGGCGTCGAGCGACAGCACGTCAAAGAGCGAGACGCCCAGGCCCCAGTTGGACACGAACGCGCGCAGCAGCACGCCGGTCAGCGGCACGATGATGGTGACGAACAGCCAGAACGCCACCACCGCGCCGGCCACCCAGCGCCATTTGCCCAGCGGCAGCGGCCGCGCACGCGAGGCCTTGCCCTTGACGGTGACGAAGCGGTTGGCGGTGCGCATCAGGCGGCGCTGCAGCATCACCAGCGGAATGGTCATGCAGATCAGCACCACGGCCACGGCGGCCATCAGGTGATAGGACGGAATGCCCAGCTTGTTGGTCAGCTTGTACAGATACGTGGCCAGCACGAGGTTGCCTTCCGGATCGCCCAGCACCAGCACCAGGCCGAAGACCTCCAGGCCCAGGAAGAAGAGCAGCACGGTGGCGTACAGCATGGCGGGACGCACCATGGGCAGGCTGACGGACACCATCACGCGCAGCGGCGAAGCGCCGGCCACGCGGGCGGCTTCTTCGACGTCGGAGCCCATGCTGCGCAGCGCCGACGAGATGTACAGATAGGCGTGCGGCACGTGCGTGAGGCCCGCGATGATGACGATGCTGGTCAGCGAATAGACGTTCCAGGGCACGAAGCCCAGGATGTTCTGCACCCAGGTCGAGAAGAAGCCGACCGGACCGGCCGCGACCACGTAGCCAAAGCCCAGCACCATGGGCGATACGAACACCGGCACCAGGATCAGCGGCTCGATCCAGCGGCGGCCCGGCAGGTCGGTGCGGATCATCAGGAACGCCAGCATGCCGCCCAGCGGGATGGCGATGGCAGCCAGCCCGAATGCGAGGATGAAGCCGCTGCGTAGCGCCTTGTAGAAATCGGGATCCGCGAAGATGAAGCGGAACGCGTCCAGGCTCCAGGCCTTGGACGGGGAAAAGAACGGCGCCGAGAGAAAACTCTGGATGATGATGAACGACAGCGGCACGTAGATGGCGAGCGCCGTGATCAGCACCACCACGCCGCGTGGCAGGGACTGCCATTTTCTGCGCAATGACTGCATGGGAAATCCTGTGGTCGGAAATGACGCGTTGGCCGCGCCGCCGGGGACGACGGCCCCGGGGCAGGGTCAGGCGGACGGCGTGCCGTCCGCTGCGTTGGCGGCGGCTCCAGGCATGGATGCCGCCCGGAGCCCGGGCATCACTTGCCCGCTGCCGCCCGCCATTGCTTGATGAATTCCAGGCGCTTGTTCTGCTCCAGGTAGTCCAGCAGCGTTTCATTGACCGGAATCGGCTTGAGCGAGGCGCCCAGCTTCTTGGTCATGCCATCCACGTCGTTGTCGCCTTCGATGTCATCGCGCACGGAAGCCAGATCAGCCTGGTTGGCCATGATTTCCTGGCCCTTCTGCGACAGCAGGTAGTCCATCCACAGCTTGGCGGCGTTGCGGTTCTTGGCCTTCTTGCTGATGAACGCGACGCGCGAGAGCACCAGCGCGTAGTCCGTGGGGTAGGCCACGCCAAGCGACGGATCGTTCTTGGCGCGCGTCTCGGCGTAAGAGCCCAGGATGTTGTAGCCGATCAGGTTTTCGCCCGAGGACACGCGTTCCATCATGGTGCCGGTGGACGATTGCACGATCAGCCCGCCCTTGGCGATGTCCTTGAGGGTCTCGAAGTACTTGGGATCGTTGGCCTTGTCCTGCACCGCCAGCATGAACCCGACCGCGGACTTCTCGATGTCGTAGGTGGTGACCTTGTTCTTGAACTTGTCGGGCTGGCTGGCGATCAGCTTGGCCAGCGCGCCGTGCGTGGTGGGCACTTCGTTGGCGGGAATGAGGCGCTTGTTGTAGATGAAGACGGCCGGCTCGTACGTCGTGCCGTAGGCCGAGTCCTTCCAGACGGCCCAGGCCGGCAGCTTGCCGGCTTCGGGCGACTGGTACTTGAGCGCGTAGTCGGTGGCCAGCTTCAAGGCCGAATCCATCGACGAGCTCCAGACGATGTCGCCGCTGCCGCCGCCCGCCGCCTGTTCGCTGATGTAGCGGTTGTAGAGCTCGGTGCTGTTCATGTCGTTGTATTCGACCTTGACGCCCGGATACAGGGCTTCGAAGCCCTTGATGATGGGGCCGGCGGCCTTGGTGTCGGTGGTCGAATAGATGACGACCTTGCCTTCCTTCTTGGCGCCATCCAGGATCTTCTGGTAGTCGGCCGGATAGCCTGCGGGCACTGCCTGCGCAAATGCGCTGCCGGTGGCGATGGCGAATGCGGCGGCGCAGGCGGCCGCCAGTTTGGACTTGGCAAGCATGGATGTTGTCTCCGATTGATTTGGCTTGTTGCGGGCTCTGGGGCCCGCGTGCAGCCATCTTAGGAGTGCGCGTCTGTCGTCGTCCTGTCATGGCGGCCGCGGACGGCTAGGGGAAATCCCTGGGCCGCGGCGGCGCCATGCATGGGGTTGCCGTTACGGCCGCTGCGGCGTATCGGTGACGAGCCGGATCCAGTTCTGCACGAACCGCGAATGGCGGCGCTGGTCCAGGCCGACCAGCAGCGCCGGACTCAACACCACCGGCTGCACGATGCCCTGTGACCGCGCCAGCACTGCTTCGGAGGTCCAGCGCCCCGGCGTGTCTTCCATGATGGAACCCAGCGCGGCATGGCTGGACGCGACCTGCTGCCCGGCGGGCGACAGCAGCCAGTCCACCAGCGCGCGGCCCAGGTCCGGATTGGGGGCGGTGCGCGCGATCAGCACCGATCGCGCCAGCACGAGCACGTAGTCCTGCGGAAACACCACGCCGATGGGCCGGCCCGCGGCCTGGCGCGACAGGGCGTACGAGCCGAGGATGTTGTAGCCGATGTCCAGTTCGTCGCGCTCTATGGCGTCCAGGATCTCGGCGCTGGTGGCCGCCAGCCGAACGCCGGCCTGGCCCATGGCGTTGGCCAGCCCCCAGAAGTTGGACGAGACCAGTTCATCCTGTTCGGCCAGCAGATAACCCAGGCTGCTGGCGGCGATGTCGTAGGTGCCGATCCGCCCGCGCAGGCGCAACGGATCCTGTTCCAGCAGGCGTAGCAGATCCTGGCGCGAACGCGGCACGGCTGCTTCAGCAAAGCGCTTGGGGTTGTAGACGATGACGGCGGGCTCGAACGTGAAGCCGTAGACCTCGTGCCGCCATATTGCCCACGACGGCAGCCGCGCGGCGTAGGGGGAGGTGTAGCTTTGTGCGTAGCCGTCGTTGGCAAGCCGGATCTGCAGGTCGGATGCCGAACTCATCAGCACGTCCACATCCTGCAGACGCCCTTCGATGGCGGCCTCGTAGAGCTCGCGGCTGCCCATCTCGCGGTAGACGACGCTGACGTCGGGGCGATGGGACTGGAAGCCCTGGATGAGCGGCGCGACGACGGGCGTGTCGGTCGGGCCGGCGATGGTGAGGACGCGGGAGGAGGGTTGGGGGGCGGGGTAGCGGGTGACGACTTCGGGGATCGGAGCGGCGCGCGTTTCGGCGCCGGCCGCCCGCACGTCGGCCGATGGCGCGGCCAGCAGCAGGCATGCCGCGCAGAGCGTGGCCGCGGCGGTGGCCAGCGCGCGCCCGGCTCCGGCGCGCGCCAAGGGCAGCACGACGCGAGCCGTCAGGCCGCCGCCCGGCCGGTCCAACAGCCACAGCGAGCCGCCATGAGCCAGGGCCACCGACCGCACGATCGCCAGCCCCAATCCGGACCCGGGCAGGGATTCCCCCGCACGGCCGCGCGAGAACCGCTGCTGCACGGATTCCTTCTCATCGTCGGCCACGCCGGGCCCGCGGTCCGAGACGGTGAGCGCGACGCGATAGCCGGCGATCGGCGTGGCCTGAATCTCAACCGGCCCTTCAGGCGCGTAGCGCAGGGCGTTGTCCACCAGGTTTCGCAACATCTCGCGCAGCGCGACACGATCCCCCGCGATGCGCGCGCGGCGCACCTCTGGCGCGATGGCGATGCGCAGCCGCTGTGCATCCAAAGGCCCGATGCGCCGCCGCGTTTCGTTGACGGTCTCGGCCACACCGACAAGCGCGCGGGCGCCCTTGCCCATGCGATGGGTGATGGTGGCGTCCATCAGCAACTGGTTGATGAGCTGGCTGGCGTGCGTGGCGTTCAGGTGGATGCGTTCAAGCCGCGCGTGCAATCGCTGCGGATCGGTCTCGTCCAGCGCAACCTCGGCCTGCGCGCGCAGCGATGCCAGCGGTGTGCGAACCTGGTGCGCAGCGTCGGCCACCAGCGTGTTGAGGCTGTTCATGGTCCCGGACAGACGCTGCATGAAGCCATTGAGCGCTTCAATGAGCCGCCGCACCTCACGCGGCACGGGCTTGGATAGCGGCTCCAGATCATCCGGCGCCCGGCGCCGCAGTTCGCGTTCGACGACGGCCAGCGGCGCAAAGGCGCGCTGCACGCCAAACCACAAGAGACCCAGTGCAACCAGCGATACGGCAAGCAGTGGCAACACACTGCGCTGCAAAATTTCACCCGCCAACGCCTGACGCGACCCCAGCGTCTCGGCGACGCGCAACGTGACCCAGCCGGCATGCTGGCTGGCCGACACCAGGCGGCCGACGGTCGCGACACGAATGGGCTCGTCGTGATACCGCAAATACGTGAAGACGGGCGTGGCGGACTGCGCGAGGGGCAGCCCGGGGGCAAGGTCGCCATAACCGGTGATGAGCCTGCCGTTGGAGGTGCGCGCTTCGTAGAACACACGCTCGCCGCCGGACAGCATGGCCAGCGACGATACGGGCGGCTCAACGGTGACTTCGTTGTCTTCGATCTGAACTGATCCGGCGATGGTCAACGCGGAGGCCGCGAGCAAGCGGTCAAAAGCCTGCTCCGCGGCACGCTGGGCATAGCCGCGCAGGAAGAACACCAGCCCGATGAGCGCGCACGCAAGCAACACGGCGCCCAGCGTGAAGACGCGTTGCCGGATGGAAAAGCTTTCAGGGATTTTCATGGCTGCGGGCCTGATACCCGACGCCCCGCACGGTGACGATGTCGACGGACGCGCCGGCCAGCTTCTTGCGCAGCCGCGAGATAAGCAACTCAAGCGCGTTGAGCGAGCCGTCGTCCAGATCGAAGATCTGATTCATGAGGCGTTCCTTGGCGACGGTCTGCCCAAGCTTTCCGACCAGAATCTCAAGCAACCGGAATTCACGCCGGCCCAGCTCCAGCGGCGCACCCGCGAGTTCAACATGCCGGTTGGCCAAATCCAGACTGAGATTGCCGTATTGAGCAACACTGGTGGTCTGCCCCGCAGGCCGCCGCAACAGCGCACGCAACCGCGCTTCGAGTTCGCGAAGGTCAAAGGGTTTGACGAGGTAATCATCGGCGCCAAGATCCAGCATGTCGATCTTGTCCTCGATCTCGGCGCGTGCGGTCATGACAAGCACGGGCGCGTCGAGCCCGGCGGCACGCAACTCACGGATAAGCGTGAAGCCATCCTTGCCGGGCAGGTTGATGTCCAACACAAGCGCATCCCAGGTCTCATCGAGCGCCCACCGCGACGCCTGCACGCCGTCATGCACCCACTGCACGCTATGACCCGCCGAACGCAGCTTGCTCTCAACGGCATCGCCAAGATCGAGATTGTCCTCGACCAGCAGAATGCGCATGTCTTCTCCTCCTGTTGTGTTTTTTATCGGGAGTTTAACGGGGAGATGGTTAGCGTTGCGTTGGGGATTCTCGTTTGAGTTGTCCGACTTAGACGCGTGGCGCTTCTTGGCGACTATCGTTCTTGAGGCGTCCGGCTCGGTGGCGGGTTCGGTTCTTAAGGCGTCCGGTGCGGTGGCGGGTTCGGTTCTTAAGGCGTCCGGTGCGGTGGCGACCCGGGGCGCGCGGGTCCACGATTGCGGTCCGGAGCCTTCGCTCCGGACTCCCCCGTCGTCATCTTCGTCCGCCTTCGGCTCCCTTCAGATTCCCTCGGGCTTATCGACGCCCCGCGCACCCCGGGCCGCCACCGCACCGGACTCGATCAGTAGAAATCTTCAGGACGCTGGGACGGACAGCGTGCTTGGCATTTTTGCGCAGAGTATTTCGTGCCAGAAGCATCTTGCGATGCCCGTCCCCGTTCGGCCGCGCGGGCGGCCTCCGGAGACTTACGCGGCGTCTTGCGTTGTGGTGATGACGCTTCGCGAGTAGGTAGCGGTTGGGTGTCTGACACCCGCATAGACGGGCTACAGGCTTGAAGGGTGCTTCCAGGGTGTCAGACACCCATCTTGGCGAAGGTGCTTGTTTTTTGCCGGGTGTCTGACACCTTCGTGCGAGCACGGCTCGCCGCTAATCGGCACTTGAACTCAAGTGCCCGATGGGCGGCGCGTACAGGTCGGAAAGTTGTGGCGGACCGTCGCCGCGCCGCCCATCACCGCCCCACCCACCGTGAGGCGAGCCATCAGAAAACCAACCGCCGCAAGCGCGCAGCGCACACCGCCACGACGTCCCACCGGCCCGATGCCGGGTTGCCGCCGTCCGGGCGGCAGCAATCCGGCGGCCCCGCAGATCTCCTTCCCTGTCCACAGGTCTTGCAGCGCGCAAACCAAAGACCCTAGCAGCACGGCGTCGTGGTCACCCGGGAGGCGAGCGCCGTCGATGCGCCCGAGGGAATCTGAAGGAGCGGCCGCAGGCCGGGACGAAGATGACAACGGGGCAGTCCGGAGCGAAGGCTCCGGACCGCAATCGTGGGCGCTCGCCTCCCGGGTGACCGCGGCGTCGGGCGACCTACGAAGAACGGAACAACGCGACCTACGAAGAACGGAACAACGCGACCTACGAAGAACGAAACAACGCGACCTACGAAGAACGAAACAACGCGACCTACGAAGAACGAAACAACGCGACCGACGAAGATCTGAAGAAAGCGACCTACGAAGCCGCAGACTCCCCCTTAACCTCGCCCACAAACCGACAATCCAACTCCAGAGACAACTCATCCATCCCCAGAATATCCACCTCAACAGCCGTCCCCCGCTCAAACTCCGGCATCCCGCCCACCCGAGTCACCAGCGGCGCATTCGCAAACCGCACCAGATCATCCCGCAGCACATGCGCCACCGTCCGCGTCACGCCGTTCTGCTTCAGCCAGCGTAGGCACCAGTAGCGTTCCATTGCGCTCTGGAACTCGGCCCAGGCGGCGTATTGCGCGTCGAAGGCGCCGATGATGGCGAACAGGTCCGCGTCTCGCGGCTTGAAGGGGGCGATCAGGCGGGCCGAGACGCCGTGTTCCACCGCGGCGATCAGTTGCCACTGGTTTACCAGGTCGACATAGCGGCGCAGCGGCGACGTGCTCCACGCATATTGCGGGACGCCGATGGCCTCGTGCGGCAGCGCTTGCGTGCTCATGCGCACGCGGCCGGCCTGTTGCGAGCGGTAGATGCCCGGCACGCCGTGCTGGTTCAGCAGGCCGCCCCACAGGTTGTTGGCAAGAATCATGTACTCGGCCACCATGCGGTCCAGCGGCGCGTTGCGCTGGCGCGGGACCAAGCGGACAGGGGTGTCCGGATCGTCAGGATTGCCGTCCAGGTAGAAGCTGTATTCCACCCGCGAATTGTTTTCCGGCTTGCCGCGCACGTTTTCGCGTTGCGCGGACAGGGCCTGGGCCAGCTTCCAGAGCGGGCGCAGCCAGTGGCCGTAGGGCAGGTCGGCATCCGGGTCGGACAGGCTGGCCTCGGTGACCTGGCTGTCCAGCATGTTGTGGCGCAGGTTTTCGCGCACGACGATGCGTTCCAGCCGGGTTTCCGATTCGATGACCTCGCCGGTTTCCGGATTGGCGATGACGTACAGCGACAGCGCGGGCACTTCGCGGCCGGCGTCCAGCGAGAACGCCTGGATGACGCTGTCCGGCTGCATCGGGATCTTGTCGCCGGGCATGTAGACGGTGGACAGGCGGGCACGGGCCAGCTTGTCGAGCTCGCTGTCGCGGGTGACGGACAGGCCGGGAGCGGCGACGTGGACGCCGACGCGCACGCGGCCGTCAGGCAGCGTGGAGACGGAGAGCGCGTCGTCGATTTCCGTGGTGGTGACATCGTCCACGGAATAGATCTCGGCGTCGGCCAGCGGCAGTTCGCGGTCGATGGGCGGCAGTTCCACGTCGGGGAAAGCGAGTCCGCGCGGGAAGTTGACGGCCAGGAAGCGGCGCTTGTGCAGGGCGAGCGCGTGCGGCCAGGCGCCCAGTTCGAGCAGCAGCCGGTCAGGCGTCTTGCCCAGTTTGGCGCACGCGGCGTCCAGGGCCTTCCATTGCTGCGAGTTCTTGTCCGGGCGGATCAGGAGCGATTCGGCGGCTTGCGCAATGGGTTCGGGCAGGCGGCCCGCGGCCATTTCGTCGACCCATTCCTGCTGCTGTTCGGCCTGGCGCTGCTTCTTTTCCAGCGCGGCCAGCGCGGCGGCCAGGATGTCAGGCGGAGCAGGGCGGTAGCGGCCCTTGCCGCGGCGGTGGAAGTACGCCGGTGCGCCATGCAGCCGCATCAGCAGCGCGGCTTGTTCGACGGGCGTGGGGGCGTGGCCGAAATAGTCGGCGGCCAGGGCGGGGGAGTCGAACTCCTCTTGCGGCGCGCATTCCCACAGGAACTGCAGGTCCAGCGTCTCGGCCGTGGCGGCCGCCTGGGTCATCAGGGTAGCCGGATCCGGCGAAGCGAAGTTGAACAGGGTATTGGCGCGCTTGATTTTGCTGCGCTTGCCCGACTCCGACTCCACCTGCAGGCTGGCGTCGGTCTCGGACAGGATATTGCCGGCCTTGAAGCTGCCGTCATCTTCGTAAAACACATACATGGTGGGGATCGTCCTGGGCGGCGGCCTCGCGCCGCCTTGCGCAGCTTGGTGGGTGTTGAAAGTCGATATTGATTATCAGGCGCGTACCGGCTTGCCGCCTAGGGCGAATTCAAGCACTTCCGGCATCCATTGCGCGAAATCGGATAGGCCGTGGTCGCTGCCTTGCACGATACGCTGGCGGCAGCCGGCGTATCGGTCGCGCATCTCGCGCCAGTCCAGCACTTCGTCGCCGGTCGCCGCCACCAGGAAATACCGGTCGGGCTGCGTGATGCGCGGTGCATGGATGGCCGCCAGTTCGTCCACATATTCGGGCAAAAAAACGAACGGCGCGCCGGAATGATACATGTGGTGCTCGCCGACCTGGGTGGCAAGGTCGCGTGCGGCGTGGACGGCGGGGTTCAGCAGTACGGCCTTGCAGCCCAGCTGCTCGGCGATCCAGGTGGCGTAGAAACCGCCCAGCGAGGAGCCGATCACGGTCAGTTCGCGCGGTGAACCGGTGTCCGCCAGTTGGCCGCGCGCCATGCCCAGCGCCAGATCGATGGCCTCGCGCGGGCTGGCGGGCAATTGCGGGCAGGCCCACGCATCCATCAGGCCGTGGGCGGCCATGGCGTCCGCCATCATGCGGGCTTTGAAGGAGTCGGGCGACGATCGGAAACCGTGTAGATAGAGGATCATTGCTTGCTGTTTCCGTCTGCGTTGCGGGAGGCTGCCGGTTGAAGGCTCAAACGCCGGGCGGGCCAGGCGGGCGGAATCAGCCGCGCGCCTGCAGCGCATCCAGCAGCTTGCCATGGATGCCGCCGAAGCCGCCATTGCTCATGACCAGCACCTGGTCGCCAGGGCGGGCGGCGCCGGCGACGGCGTCCACCAGCGCGCCGATGTCATCGTAACTGGAAGCCCGGCCGCCCAAGGGCGCCAGGACCTCGGCGGGGTTCCAGCCCAGCGCGTGCTTGCCTTCGCTGGCGCCAAAGCAGAACACCAGATCGGCATCGGCCAGCGCCGCGGGCAGCCGTGCCGCCATGGTGCCCAGTTTCATGGTGTTGGAGCGCGGCTCCAGCACGGCCAGGATGCGCGCGGCGCCCACTTGGCGGCGCAGGCCTTCCAGCGTGGTGGCGATGGCGGTGGGGTGGTGCGCGAAATCGTCGTAGACCTTGATGCCGTTGACCGTGCCGCGCAATTCCATGCGGCGCTTGACGCCGCCGAAGCGGGTAAGAGCGTCGATGCCCTGTTCGACCGGTACGCCGACGTGTTCAGCGGCGGCCAGAGCGGCCAACGCGTTCATGCGGTTATGTTCCCCCGTCAGCGACCAGCGGACCGTGCCAACGCGCACCCCGGCGCGCGTGACCTCGAACGCGCCATCAGCATCCGGCGGCGAAGCCCGCCACTGCCCATCGGGACCGAACGTGACGGTATCAGACCAGCATCCGCGCGCAATCACGCGATCCAGCGCATCCGATTGCGTGGGGCGGACGATGCGGCCCGAACCGGGGATCGTGCGGACCAGATGGTGGAACTGCGTTTCGATCGCCGCCAGATCGGGGAAGATGTCGGCGTGATCGTATTCAAGGTTGTTCAGGATGGCCGTGCGGGGTCGATAGTGGACGAACTTTGAGCGCTTGTCGAAGAACGCCGTGTCGTATTCGTCCGCCTCGATGACGAAGGGGCGGTGCGCCGGGTCGTAGCGGGCGGACACGTGCAGATCCTGCGCCACGCCGCCGATCAGGAAATTCGGGGCCATGCCTGCGGCTTCCAGCACCCAGGCCAGCATCGAGCTGGTGGTGGTCTTGCCGTGCGTGCCGGCAACGGCCAGCACGTGCGCGCCGGGCAGGATGTTGTCGCCCAGCCATTGCGGCCCGGACACGTAGCGCGCGCCAGATTCCAGAATGGCTTCCATCAGCGGATTGCCGCGGCTGACCACGTTGCCGATGACATACAGGTCCGGCTTCAGCGCCAGTTGCTCGGCGCCAAAGCCCTCGATCAGTTCGATACCCTGTTCGGAAAGCTGGGTGCTCATCGGCGGGTACACGCCCGCGTCGCAACCCGTGACTTTATGCCCGGCTGCGCGCGCGATCAGCGCGAGCCCGCCCATGAAGGTGCCGCAGATGCCAAGAATGTGCAGATGCATTGATAAATCTCCTGCCCAGCATTGTATATATAGCGGCCCCGCAAGCCCGCGCCCCGCGCCTGCGGCGTAAAACGGCCGCAACGGTTATCATCGCGCCATGAATCGACGCCTACTTCTTTCCGCCGCCGTGGCGGTGGCCACGACTGTCGCGGGCGGCTACACGCTGATGGGGCGCAAGCCCAAGAACGACGCCGCGCCGGCCGACGCGGGCGACCCGGTCGCGGAACTCATGCGGATGCAGCTTCCGGATCTGAACGGCGCCTCGCACTCGCTGGCCGGCTGGAAGGGCCAGCCCATCGTGGTCAATTTTTGGGCAACGTGGTGTGCGCCGTGCGTCAAGGAAATGCCCGCGCTGGATGCCTTGCAGAAAAAATACCCGCAAGTGCGCTTTGTCGGCATCGGCGTTGATTCCGCCGCCAACATGCAGAAGTTTGTCGAGAAAGTACAGGTTTCGTACCCGTTGTGGGTAATCGGTGCCGGTGCCATCGATACGCTGCGCAAACTGGGCAACCCCAGTGGCGGGCTGCCTTTTACTATCGTTTTCAATGCAGATGGCAGCATTAACCGGAAGATATTGGGCGAAGTCCAGCCCGACGACCTGGATCGCACGCTTGCGGGTTTAAAGGCGTAAGTCTGTTGGACAAATAGTAGGAATTGGCGTAAAAAGCTGGTTTATCGGCTGTTTTGCCAACAATTGGCAATCCACTTATTGGCACGCGCATGGCGCAAAACATACTGGTATTGCATGGCCCGAATCTGAACCTGCTTGGCACCCGGGAACCTCATATCTACGGCAGTCTTACGCTTGCCCAGATCAATGAGCGTCTCGAGTTGCTCGCGGGCGAATTGGGCGCCACGCTGTCTGCGTGGCAAAGCAATCACGAAGGTGCGCTGGTTGACCGCATTCAGGCGGCCCGGCAGGACGGCACGGACTTCATCATCATCAACGCAGCGGCATACACGCACACCAGCGTCGCAATTCGCGACGCGCTGGCCGGGGTCGCGATCCCATTTATTGAAGTACATTTGTCCAATCTGTATAAGCGAGAGCCGTTCAGGCATCACTCTTATCTGTCCGACTTGGCGCAAGGCCTGATCAGCGGCCTGGGCGCGGACGGCTACGAGGCCGCGCTGCGTTACGCAGTGCGGCACTGATCTCGCATCAAATCAACGCTTTTACATCTTATACGGCGCGAACCCCGACGCTGGGACGACGCCGACACTATCTCGGGAAGCAGCTTCTATGGATCTTCGAAAACTCAAAACCCTGATCGACCTGGTGGCTGAATCGGGCATCGCCGAGCTGGAAATCACCGAAGGCGAAGGCAAGGTCAGAATCGTCAAGTTCTCGCAGACGCTGCAGCCGGTGGCCTACCACCAGCCCGAAGCCGGCGTGCCCGCAGCGCCCGTGGCTGCCGCCGCGCCTGCTGCACCGGCCGCGCCCGCCGCCCCGGTCATTCAGGGCCATGTCGTGAAGGCTCCGATGGTCGGCACGTTCTACCGCTCGCCGAACCCGGGCGCCGCCCCGTTCATCGACGTGGGCGCCACCGTCAAGGAAGGCGACCCGCTGTGCATCATTGAAGCCATGAAGCTGCTCAATGAAATCGAAGCCGACAAGTCGGGCGTCATCAAAGAAATCCTGGTCGAAAACGGTGAGCCCGTCGAGTACGGTCAACCCCTCTTCGTCATTGGCTGATAGCTGAACATGTTCGAAAAAATCCTGATCGCCAATCGGGGCGAAATCGCCCTGCGCATTCAGCGCGCCTGCCGCGAGCTGGGCATCAAGACCGTCGTCGTGCACTCCGAGGCCGACCGCGAAGCCAAGTACGTTCGCCTTGCCGATGAATCCGTGTGCATCGGGCCCGCGCCGTCGCGTGAAAGCTACCTGAACATGCCGGCCATCATCTCGGCCGCCGAAGTCACGGATTCCGAGGCAATCCACCCGGGTTACGGGTTCTTGTCCGAAAATGCCGACTTCGCCGATCGCGTCGAGAAGAGCGGTTTCGTGTTCATCGGTCCGCGTCCGGACACGATCCGCCTGATGGGCGACAAGGTCAGCGCCAAGCGCGCCATGATCGAAGCCGGCGTGCCGGTGGTGCCGGGCTCCGAGGGCGCGTTGCCCGACGATCCCCAGGAGATCCTGCGCACTGCCCGCGAAGTCGGCTATCCGGTCATCATCAAGGCCGCGGGCGGCGGCGGTGGCCGCGGCATGCGCGTGGTGTACACCGAGGCCGCGCTGCTCAATGCCGTCACGATGACGCGTTCCGAAGCAGGCGCCGCGTTCAACAACCCGGAAGTCTATATGGAGAAGTTCCTCGAGAACCCGCGCCATATCGAAATCCAGGTGCTGGCCGACGGCGGCCGCAACGCGGTCTGGCTGGGTGAACGCGACTGCTCCATGCAGCGCCGCCACCAGAAAGTCATCGAGGAAGCGCCGGCCCCCGGCGTTGCCCGCCGCCTGATCGAGCGCATTGGCGACCGCTGCGCCGACGCCTGCCGCAAGATGGGCTATCGCGGCGCCGGCACGTTCGAGTTCCTGTATGAAAACGGCGAGTTCTATTTCATTGAAATGAACACCCGCATCCAGGTGGAACACCCGGTCACCGAGCTGATCACCGGCATCGATCTGGTGCAGCAGCAGATCCTGGTTGCCGCTGGAGAAAAGTTCACGCTGCGCCAGCGCGACATCACGTTCAAAGGCCACGCGATCGAATGCCGCATCAATGCGGAAGATCCGTTCCGTTTCGTGCCCAGCCCCGGCCGCATCACCAACTGGCACACGCCGGGCGGTCCTGGCGTGCGTATCGACTCGCACGCGTTCAATGGCTACTTCGTGCCGCCCAACTACGATTCGATGATCGCCAAGGTCATCACGTACGGCGACACGCGGGACCAGGCGCTGGCCCGCATGCGCATCGCGCTGTCGGAAATGGTGGTGGAAGGCATTTCCACCAACATCCCGCTGCACCGCGAAATGCTGCAGGATGCCCGCTTCATCGAAGGCGGCACCAGCATCCACTATCTGGAACACAAGTTGGCGCAGCGTCCCTGACCGACTTTGGGGCCTCACGGCCCCTTTTGCGTTTTACCTTGTTGATGTTTTAAGGTTGATCGGGCCGCGGCGCATGCCGCGGCCCGTTGACCAGATGGAAGAGAAAAATCATGCGTGAACTCGTGCTCCATTGCTCGGAGGCGCAGGCCGAAGCGTTGTCGGATGCCTTGCTTGAAGCCGGCGTGCTGTCGGTCTCCGTCGAAGACGCCGACTTCGGCACCGAAGTCGAACGCCCGTTGTTCGGCGAGCCGGGCACCGAGCCCGATGTGCAGGCATGGGACCGCAATCTTGTCGTCGCCTTGCTTCCCGACGGCGCCGATCCCGCGCAGATCATGGAAGAAGCCGGCCAAACCGGGGAGCTCGATGCATCGGTGTTCGACGGGTGGAGCCTGCGCGATGTGCCGGACGCCGACTGGGTGCGCCTGACGCAATCTCAGTTTGGCCCGATCCACATCGCCGAACGCCTCTGGATCGTGCCGAGCTGGCACCGCGACAATCCCGATGTGCCCGGCCTGGATACGGCCGTGCCCGATCAGGACGGCGCCATCCATATCGAACTGGACCCGGGCCTGGCCTTTGGCACCGGCAGCCACCCCACGACGCACCTGTGCCTGGCATGGCTCGAAGCCGAGTTGCCTGCTGGTGCGACCCTGCTGGACTACGGATGCGGATCCGGCATTCTGGCCATCGCCGCGCGCAAGCTCGGCGCCGGCCCGACCAAGGCGGTCGATATCGACGCGCAGGCGGTGCAAAGCACGGTGTTCAACGCCGAGGTCAACAAGGTCGAGCTGCAGGCCATGCTGCCCGACGGACTGGCGGACGGCACATTCGAAGTCGTGGTCGCCAACATCCTGTCCAATCCCCTGAAAGTGCTGGCCCCCATGCTGGCCGGCCGCGTTGCCGCGGGCGGTCACCTTGTGTTGTCGGGCGTGCTGGAACGCCAGGCCGAGGAAGTCGCGGCCGCCTATGCGCCGTGGCTCGCCATGTCGGTCTGGCGCGCGCGTGACGGCTGGGTCTGCCTGCACGGCCGCAAGCCCTGAGCCGCGGCAGCAGGAGCACGCCTCATGGCTCTGACTACCCGCTGCCCGCAGTGCGGCACTTCGTTCAAGGTGGTGCCTGACCAGCTTCGGGTCCGCAATGGGCTGGTGCGTTGCGGCGCCTGCTCGACCGTTTTCGATGGCCGCGCGTGCCTGGTGTCCGCGCCGGGTGCGCCCGTCGCGGCCGCCGTGCCGGCCACGGCGCCGCTGCCATCGTCCGCCGCAGCGATCGCGGCGCCCGTGCTGTCCGCACCCGAGCCGCATCCGCCCGCCGCCCCGATTCCCGAACCCGCCTTCACGCCGGTGCCCGCGGCCCCCGCCGCGCCGGTCGAACCGCGCGTGGTCCTGCCCTGGGAAGACGAACCCGTGGCGCCGCCCGCGGCGACGACGCCTCCGATTCCGCCCGCCGTGCTGCGCGGCCGCGACGATATCCGCAAGCGTGCCGAGCCCGAAACGGCGGTCCCGGACGACCACGCCGAATACGATCACGCGGAAGACATCGACGCCGACGATGACGGCGAGCCGTTCCTGCGCGAGCCCGAGCCGCCCCGGGCCGTGCCCGCGCGGCCGGCCCCCGCGTTTCGTAACGAACCCATCATCGCCAGCCGGTCCGACGAGCCGGCGCTGGACTGGGGCGCCGGAAGTTCGCGCAATGACATGCGCAGCGACGCGCGCATCGACCCGCGCAACACGCCGCGCCATGACGTGGACGATGACTTCCACGACGACCTGCGCGACGACGTACGCGACATTGAGCGCGACGACGAATACGAGGACGAAGACGACCTGGAACGCGGCGCTCACGAGCCGGTGCTGGGGGACACGCGCACGCGTTACTCCAGCGCCACCGACGTGGGCCGCGCGCCACCGGAGTTCCTGGACCAGGATCGCATCGAGCGCAGCGGCTTCTTGCGCAAGCTGTGGGGCTACGCGTGCCTGGCCGGCCTGATCGTGCTGGCCCTGCAACTGCTCTACGCCTACCGGACCGAGATCGCCAATTCCGTGCCGGCGCTGCGTCCGGTCCTGGAGGCCGCCTGCAAGCCGCTGGACTGCACGGTCGGCTATGCGCGCCGCCGCGACCTCATCAGCATTTCGTCGTCGTCGCTGCAGCCGCCGACAGGCGCCGCCGCCATCGACGACGGCCGCACGCGCCTCGTGCTGACCGTGATGCTGCACAACCGCTACGACAAGCCGCAGCATTGGCCGGCGCTGGTGCTTGAGCTGAACGACCTGTCGGACACGGTGGTCGTGCGCAAGGTGCTGATGCCCGAGAATTACCTCACACCCGAGCAACTGCGCGGACCGTTCGGTCCCCAGGGCGCGTTGAAGATTTCAGTCCCCATTGAAGTGACCGGCGTTCAGGTCAATGGCTACCAACTCGACAAGTTTTTTCCGTAAAGGATGACAAGCATGGCAACTCCTGTTCTGGTCTGCGGTTCGATGGCGTTCGACACCATCGCGGTGTTCGAAGGTCGCTTCAAGGAGCACATTCTTGCCGACCGCATTCAGTCGCTGAGCGTGTCGTTCCTGGTGCCCAGCATGCGCAAGGAATATGGCGGCTGCTCGGGCAACATTGCCTACAACATGAACCTGCTGGGCGGCACGCCGGTGCCGGTGGCCACCATCGGCGAAGACGCTGGTGAGTACATGCAGCGCCTGTCGGGCCTGGGCATCGACGTCAGCCGCGTCAAGGTCATTCCCGACACGTTCACCGCGCAGTGTTTCATCACGACCGACCTGGACGACAACCAGATCACCGCCTTCCACCCGGGCGCCATGTCGTTCGCCGCGCAAAATGACCTGAGCGACGCCGACGCCGCCTGGGCCATCGTTGCCCCGGACGCGAAAGAGGGCATGTTTGCCCACGCCGAACGCCTGCACAAGCGCGGCATCCCCTTCATCTTCGACCTGGGCCAGGCCATGCCGCTGTTTGACGGCGCCGACCTCGAGCGCATGCTCAAGCTGGCGCAGGCCCTCACGGTCAATGACTATGAAGCCGGCGTGGTCGAACAGCGCACGGGCCGCAGCGTTGCGGACATCGCGCGCACCCTGCAGGCCGTGGTCGTGACCCGCGGCGCCGAAGGCGCGACGCTGCACACCGAAGGCAAGACCATCCAGATCGAACCGGTGCGAGCGTCGCAGGTGGTCGATCCGACCGGTTGCGGCGACGCGCAGCGCGGCGGCCTGCTGTACGGCCTGACCAGCGGCTGGAACTGGGAAGATAGCTGCCGCCTGGGCAACGTCATGGGCGCCATCAAGATCGCTTCGCGCGGCCCGCAGAACCATGTGCCGACGCGCGCCGAGATCGACGCCGTCCTGCATGCCACGTACGGCATCCACCTGCCCGTCTGATTAGCAAGGACTCCCGGGAACCGCTGCCCCGCGCACAGGTCGAATATCGGCGCATATTCAATGGCAACGGGCTGTAGCCCGTTGTTTCGCGTCCCGAGTTTGCAGCTTCTGGCGGAGCGTTTCAGTCTGTTGCGGGTGCGCTTGCCGGGCGTTGCGGGCGGAGTATCATCAGTCACCGTCGGTCGTGCCCGAATGAGGAGTCCAAATGAATCATATAAAGTCTATTTCCCTGGTGACGCCGCGTACCGGCCGCTGGCTGGCTGTCGCGGCGGTGGTGACGTCGATGGCAGTGCTTGGCGGTTGCGCAAATCGCAGTGCCTCCAGCTCCGTCTATACCTACGATCAAGCGCAGCGTGAACAGATCGTCCGCACCGGAACGGTCACCAGCGTACGTCCGATCGTCATTCAGGACGACAAGTCCAGCGGTGTCGGCATGGTGGCCGGCGGTGCGTTGGGCGGTGTGGCCGGTAACGCGATCGGTGGCGGCACGGGCCGCGCCATCGCCACGGTTGGCGGCGCCATCCTCGGCGCCCTTGCCGGCAACGCCGTTGAAAACCGCGCGCAGACAAGCTCTGGCCTGGAGGTCACGGTGCGTCTGGACAACGGCGAGACGCGTGTGGTTGCCCAGGCCGCGGACGTGGCCCTCAGCGTGGGCCAGCGCGTCCAGGTGATCAGCGGCGCCGGTCCGACCCGCGTCACGCCGATGTAATCGGTTCGCCCGCCTAGAAAAGCCCGCGCAAGCGGGCTTTTTTTCGCGCCGCGACATCGCACCGCCAGATCGAACGTAAGAATATGTCGCTCGCCCGCAACGCGGCCCCCCGGGATTTACCCGCGAACGTTACCTTTCCGAGCCTTTTCTCGCCATTTCCTCCATAAGTTTCATGGCGATTCCACGGCCGAAGTGCAATGATTGCGACGGCGCGGCAGTCTGGATTTAATGTAACCACGTGCTTCCGGAAGCCTCGCTTGCTGGCTGGAATTTTTCAGTTTGGTTTCAGCTATTTTCTGTATCCTCGTCGCCTGAATCCCGGGGCGGGGGATGGTTTGCCGAACAGGCAACGTTACGCTGCAATACCTATGCATACCGAGCAAGAACTCCACACCAAGATCGGCGAGATCGTCGAGTCGATCGTCATGAAGAAAGTCACTCCCGACACACAACTGATTGCCACTGGCCTGGTCGATTCGCTCGCTGCCGTGGACATCACGCTGGCGGTCGAGTCCGAGTACGGCTGCAGCATCCCGGCTCCCGAAATCGCAGAGCACCTTCAGTCGGTCCGCGTGCTTGCCGGCTATGTCGCTGCCCATACTTCGTAATACCCGGTTCCTGTCGCACGTCGCTGCGGCAGCGACGGCGGTGGCGTTGGCGGTAGGGGCTTATTGCGGGGCGGACGATCTGCTTAGCCGCGTCGTCAATCCATCGTCATCGCCCTCGGCCATCGCGGCCGACAAGAGCAACTACCTGCCCAACCTCGGGCCGGACTGGGGCACCCAGCACGTCAACCTGAACCGTCTGGGCAATGCCCTGAGCGACGGCACGCTGGTGGTGCTGGGCTCGTCCGAATTGTCCAGCCACGACCTGCGCTTCGTTCCCTACCGATTCTTTCCCGAAGAGCTGAAGGTGCCGACGCTCGCCTACGGCCACGCGATGTTCCAGTCGTATGGCATCGTCAGCGTGCTGGAATCGGTGTCGGATTCGCTCACGCCCAACACACGGCTGGTCATCATGCTGTCGCCGGCCTGGTTCGCCTCGGGCGGGCAGTTGCCGCGCAGCGCGTTTGCCGAGCACGTCACGGGGCCGGTCTGGGACCGGTTGTGGGACCAGCCCAGCACGCGCGAGCAGATGCAGAACTGGATCAGCGACAACGCAAACTGGGGCTTGCTGTGGCTCATCGCCAACGGCCAGGTGTCCGAGCTGAAGGACAAGCTGGCGCTGTGGTGGCATGCGCGCCAGGCGCCGGCGCCCGACAAGCCGCGCAGCAAGTTGTCCGTGCCTGCGCACCGCTTCGTGTCCTGGCCGGCGTCGGCCAGGCTCAATTCGGGGCAGTGGTCCCGGATCACGCACGAGGCGCGCGAAGTCGAGCGCAACCTGGGCGGCAACAACCCCTATGACGTGCGCGACGACTACTACAAGCAGTACCTCGCGCCGCTGTATTCGCCCGCGCGCAATGAATTCGCCGACATCGATCCGATCACCCGCACCGAACTGGGCGACCTCTCGCGAGTGATGGCGCTGCTGCAAAAGCGCAAGGTCAAGGCGTACTTCGTCATCCAGCCGTTCAACCCCAAGCTCATCCTGGACGTCGAACGCTTCGATCCGGTGGTGGACGCCATCACCGGCATGTGCACGCGCTATCAGATGGGGTGCCTGGATCTCTACAGCATTCCCTTTGAGCCGGGCATGCTGCGCGACGACATGCACCTGGCCGAACTCGGCTGGGCCATGGCCGATCAAGGCATTGCGGAGTATTTTTCCCGATGAAATTCTTTCGTAAAGACGAAGCCCGCAATGCGGGCGCGCCCTGGGCGCGCCGCTTCTTCTGGCACTTGTGCCTGTATGTAGGCGTGATCCTCGTGTTCGTGCTGCAGGCGCAGCCCACGACCGGCAGCGGCGGACCGATCAAGGTCGAATTCCAATACCAGCAGTTCTGAGCGCACCATGGAACTCTTCGCAAGCTTGAGCTTCTTCGGCGGCGCCCTGTTTGGCGGCCTCGGCCTCGTCGCCTACCGGTCGTCCGGCATGCCGCTGCGCATCGGCTATCGCCACGTCATCGGCGTCATCTGTCTGGGCGTCTGGATGGCGGTGTTCTGGGCGCGGCCCTATCAGCCCATTGCGCTCTTCGCCATCTCTGGCACCGCGCTCTGGGCCATGCGCCGCAACTACATCCCGACCTGGCTGGCGGTGATCATCACGATGACGCCTTTGCTGCTGGTCAAGACCGGCGTATCGCACCTGGGCGCCATGCTCGGATTGTCCTTCGCCACCTTCCGCGCCATCGATGTCCTGCTGTTCGCGCCCCGCAACGAGCGCGTCTCGCCGCTGGATTACTTCATCTACCTGTTCTTCCCGCTGACGCTGCTGGCCGGTCCCATGTACCGCTGGCGCGCCTTTCAGGCCGACCTGAAGCGCGGCTACGAAGGGGTCGATCTGAACACCTGGTTGACCGGGCTGGAACTCATCATGGTGGGCGTGATCCAGAAGTTCGGCCTGGCCGAGCTCATCTGGCGCTACGGTCTGGCCACGCTGGATGCGCACGATTATTCGTTCACGGGCGTGGCGCTGAATGCCTCGCTCTACAGCGCCTACCTGTTCTTCGACTTTGCCGGCTACTCGACGATGGCGATCGGCATCGGCATGCTGTTCGGTTTCACGCTGCCGATCAACTTCCGCAATCCGCTGGCCACGCTGAACCCTCAGGATTTCTGGCGGCGCTGGCACATCAGCCTGTCCGAATGGCTGCGCGACGTCGTGTTCATGCCAATCTACAAGGCGTTGAGCAAGACCCGCTTCTTCGGACGCCACCGGCTTGCGGCGCAGAACATCGGCATCTTCGCGACCCTGCTGGCGATGGGCGTGTGGAACGGCCTGTCGCTGCACTACATCGTCAGCGGCCTGATGTTCGGCGCGTATTCGGTGGGCCACAACCTGCTGATCAACGCCGCGCGCACGCGGCCCGGCTTGCAGGCGTTTCTGGCCAAGCCCGTCATGCGCTTTCTCGGGCGCGTGCTCACCCTGATTCTGGCCGCGCTGGCGCTGTACGTGTTCAGCGGCCGCAGTCCCATCTGACGCCGGGAGCTTCGGCATGCGTTTCGACTTGAAGTCCTTCCAGTTCGTCGACGACGAACGCGCGCCCGACGCGCTGGCCATCGCCGCCGCCGACCGCAGCCTGACCTGGGCGCAGTTGCGCACCGAGGCGCAGGCCTGGGCCGATGCCGCCCGCCAGCACGGCGTGGCGCCCGACGTCCCGGTAGCCATCTACGGGCACAAGGAAGCCGCGTTCTTCGTCGCCATGGTCGGCGCGCTGCTCATCGGCGCGCCGTTCGTGCCGGTGGATACCATCTATCCTTCGGAGCGCCTGCGCCGCATCGTGGAGATCGTGCGCGCGGCCGCCGTCTTCGACGCCGCGGCCGGCACGTTTACGGCGGGCGAGGGCGAAGTGCTGCAAGAGCGCGGCCTGGCCTACGTAATGTTCACGTCGGGCAGCACAGGCGATCCCAAGGGCGTGCAGATCGGCCGCGAAAGCGTCGGCCTGCTCGGCGACTGGATGCTCGGCAGCTTTGGTTTGGGTGACGCGCCCGTCTTCATGAATCAGGCGCCGTTCAGTTTCGACCTGTCCATGTACGAGGTCTTCGCCACGCTGGCGTCCGGCGGCAGTTGCGTGCTCAACGCGCGCGAACAGATCGCCGCGCCCGGCCCGTGGATGGAACGGCTGGCCGGCCACGGCATCACGGTGTGGGTGTCCACGCCTTCGTTCGCCCATCAGCAACTGGCCAACCGCGACTTCTCGCCCGCCACGCTGCCGACGCTGCGCACATTCCTCTTCTGCGGCGAGCCTCTGCCGGCAGCGCTGGCCAAGAAGCTGCGCCAGCGCTTTCCCGACGCATCCATCCTGAACACCTACGGCCCGACCGAGGCCACGGTGGCCACCACCTGGATCGAAGTCACCGATGCCGTGCTGGCGGCGCACGACCCCTTGCCGGTCGGACATGCCAAGCCGGATAGCGTGCTGCTGGTGGACGAGGGCGAGATCTGCATCGTGGGCGACCACGTGATGCGCGGCTATCTGAACCGCGCCGACCTGAACGCCGCCAAGCTCTACACCTACGACGACGGCCGCCGCGCGTTCCGCACGGGCGACCTGGGCCTGATGGAAGCGGGCGGGCTGCTGTTCTGCCGGGGCCGCATGGATGACCAGATCAAGCTCAATGGCTATCGCATTGAGCTGGCCGAGATCGACGAGGCCCTGCATGGCCTGCCGGACGTCGAGGCAAGCGCCTGCGCGGTGCTGCGGCGTCCCGACGGCACCGCGGTGCGGCTCATCGGCTTCGTGACGGGGGCAAAGGCGGCGACGCAGGAAGCGTCGCTGCTGGCGCCGGATGCATTGTCCGGCTGGAAGGAGCGGCTGGCCGAGCGCCTGCCGCCGTACATGGTGCCGTCAGAGCTGGTTGCCTGTCCGGCGCTGCCCATGTCGAACAATCACAAGATCGACCGGAAGAAGCTGATCGAAATCTACAGCGCCATTCCGGTCTAGCTGATTACACGCCCATCATGCCGTAGCTCAGGCGAGCCAGGACCATCAACAGGATCTGCGCCGCCACCAGCAGAATCAGTGGCGAGAAGTCGATCGAGGTGCGCGGCAGGATGCGGCGGATGGGATCGAGCAGCGGCGCGGTCAGCGACTGCAGCAGCGGCATCATGGGCGCCATGGGGTTGACCCAGGACAGCACCGCCTGGATCAGCGTCAGCCAGACCACCAGGTTCAGTGCCCACTTCGCGGTCATGATGAGCGCCGAGCCCATGGCGGCGGGCAGCAGCGCGGCGGGGATCAGCGCGCCGATAGCCACCAGCCACAGCAGCACCAGATAGACCAGGGCCGAGAGCCATGCGCACACCAGGCTGGTCCAATCGATCTTGTTGCCCGCGGGAATGATCTTGCGCAGCGGCATCACCAGCCAGTTGGTGGCCCCGTAGATCGCGCGCGCCAGCGGGTTGAAGGGATGCAGCCGTATCGCGTGCATCCAGGCGCGGGCAATCAGTGCCGCGCCAAACAGCGTGAACACGATTTCGAGAAGGAAGCGGAAGATTTCACCGAGCATGGACGCGATCACCCCAAAAAAGAGGAATCAATTGTCGCACGGCCAGACGTAAAAATTGCGTACGGTCCTAGTGCTTCAGTCCCGGTGCAAGGGTCAGCCATTTGGATGGCATGACGCGCAAACGACAAAAAAGCCGCCCGGCAAATACCAGGCGGCTCTGATGAAGCTAACGCTTCGGCGCGTCCGGATTAGGGACGGCCACCCGTCGGGAACGGCCACGACGCGGCGGGGTTCAGCGCGGTCTTCGCGCCCGGGGCAGCAGCCGTGGTCGGCGGCGTGGCGGGCTTCTTCGGAGCGGCTTTCTTCGCAGCGGGCTTCTTGGCGGCGGCAGGCTTCTTTGCGGCGACAGCCGGCTTGGAAGCAGGAGCCTTCTTGGCGGCGGGCGCCTTCTTGGCAGCCGGGGCCTTCTTGGCTACGGCCTTCTTGGCAACCGCTTTCTTGGCGGCCGGGGCCTTCTTGGCGGCAGCCTTCTTGGCTACGGCCTTCTTGGCGGCCGGGGCCTTCTTGGCGACAGCCTTCTTGGCAACAGCCTTCTTGGCGACGGCCTTCTTGGCGACAGCCTTCTTGGCTACGGCTTTCTTGGCGACGGCTTTCTTGGCGACGGCCTTCTTGGCCACAGCTTTCTTGGCGACAGCCTTCTTGGCTACGGCCTTCTTGGCGACAGCCTTCTTGGCGGCCGGAGCCTTCTTGGCGACAGCCTTCTTGGCAACTGCCTTCTTGGCAACGACCTTCTTGGCGGCCGGCGCCTTCTTGGCGGCAACCTTCTTCACGGCCGGCTTCTTGGCGGCTGCGACTTTCTTCACTGCGACTTTCTTGACGGCAGCTTTCTTGGCCGGAGCGGCCTTCTTTGCTACTGCCTTCTTGGCGGCGGGTTTTTTCACCGCTGCTTTCTTGACGGCTTTCTTGGCTGTTGCCATGGTCATGCTCCTTAGGTTCAGGGGTCCCAGAACTTAAACCCGTGCCCCGACCCGCCAATTGGCGGACCGTGCCCGGGCTATTCATCGGCGCATGCCGCTGTTCTGTGCGAGCAACAGCTACTACGGTTTGCGCTAATGAATTCGGCACAGCCATTTGATATGGCCCCCGCTCCTTTGGCGCGAGCCATTTCAAATGGCGCCGGCAGGCAGCCTGTCCACAGGCCGCCGACCGCTTGTTCTACGTGTTCGAAGACACCCTGACCAAGGAGATTGCCATCAAGCCTGTCGCGAACGCGACGCCCATCCGATAGAAGAGGGCGTGCCCGCGCCGGGCTCGATGGCGTACTGCGTTACTCCCAGCTCAGCGTGCCACCGGTTTGGTATTCGATCACGCGAGTTTCAAAAAAGTTGCGTTCCTTTTTAAGGTCGATCATTTCCGCCATCCACGGGAAGGGATTTTCTTCCTGGGGGTACAGAGGTTCGATACCGATCTGCTGGCAACGACGGTTGGCGATGAAGCGCAGGTAGGATTTGAACATGGGTGCGTTCAAGCCCAACACGCCGCGCGGCATCGTGTCTTCGGCGTAAGCGTATTCGAGTTCGACCGCTTTGCGGAAGAGTTCTCGAATTTCTTCGCGGAATTCCGGCGTCCAGAGATGCGGATTTTCCAATTTGACGGTGTTGATCAGATCGATGCCGAAGTTGCAGTGCATGGATTCATCGCGAAGGATGTACATGTACTGCTCGGCAGCGCCGGTCATCTTGTTCTGGCGGCCAAGCGCCAGGATCTGCGTGAAGCCAACGTAGAAGAACAGGCCTTCCATGAGGCAAGCGAAAACGATCAGGGACTTCAGCAGCGTCTGGTCGGCTTCGGGCGTGCCCGTCTTGAAGTTGGGATCAGCGATCGCGTCGATGAACGGGATCAGGAACTCGTCTTTTGCCCGGATGGACGGCACTTCGTTATAAGCGTTGAAGATCTCGGCTTCGTCCAGATCCAGGCTTTCGACGATGTATTGATAGGCGTGCGTGTGGATGGCTTCCTCGAAGGCCTGGCGCAGCAGGAACTGGCGGCATTCGGGAGCCGTGATGTGGCGGTAGGTGCCCAGCACGATGTTGTTGGCGGCCAGCGAGTCGGCGGTCACGAAGAAGCCGAGATTGCGCTTGACGATGCGGCGCTCGTCCTCGGTGAGCCCGTTCGGGTTCTTCCAGAGGGCGATGTCGCGCGACATGTTGATCTCTTGCGGCATCCAATGGTTGGCGCAAGTGGCCAGGTACTTTTCCCACGCCCACTTGTACTTGAAAGGCACAAGCTGATTGACGTCGGTCTGGCCATTGATGATGCGCTTGTCGGCAACCTTCACGCGTTGCGAAGTTGCCGAGCCGCTGGCGGCCAGGCCGGCAGCGTGTTCAGGCGCAGCCGGCGTGGGCATGGCGGTATCGCCGAACACACCCGTCGCCGCCCGAACTTCCGGGGCAGCCTGACCACCCGCCGCGGGTGCGGCAGGTTGTGCAGGTTGCGTGGCGGTGGTGTCGTCGTCCCAATTAATCATGATTCATTCTCCGGATGCGGTTATTGGCAGGCTTCGCACTCTTCGAAGCCGGGGTCACCCGGCCGCATGGTGCAAACCGCTCCGAGAATTTCGGGTTCCGGCAAAACAGGTGCTGCGCCCATGGCCGAAGCCGTGGAATGGCCGCTTGCGCTGACAGCGTTCAGTTCGCCGCCGCGTCCGGTGGACTTCTCGGCGCTGGTGGCGCCAAGGGTACGCAGGTAGTACGTGGTCTTCAGGCCACGCGTCCATGCCAGCTTGTAGGTGTCGTCCAGTTTCTTGCCCGATGCGCCGGCCATGTAGATGTTCAGCGACTGGGCTTGATCGATCCACTTCTGGCGGCGCGACGCGCATTCAACCAGCCAGCTCGGTTCGACTTCGAACGCGGTGGCGTAGAGTTCGCGGAGTTCGGAAGGTACGCGATCGATGCGGGACAGGCTGCCGTCGAAGTACTTGAGGTCGGCGACCATGACTTCGTCCCAGAGACCGAGTTTCTTCAGGTCACGCACGAGGTAATCGTTAACGACCGTGAACTCGCCGGAGAGATTCGATTTGACGTACAAGTTCTGGAAAGTGGGTTCGATGCACGCAGATACGCCAATGATATTGGAAATAGTGGCGGTTGGGGCGATTGCGATGCAATTGGAGTTGCGCATGCCGTGTTCTTTGATGCGCGTACGCAACGTATCCCAATCGAGCGTGCTCGATTCATCAACGTCGACGTGACCACCACGTTCATCACGCAGCATCTTCAACGTGTCTTGCGGCAAGATGCCACGCGACCACAACGAGCCTTCATACGATTGATAGCGGCCGCGCTCTTCAGCGAGCAGGCTCGACGCGAAGTAGGCGTGATAGCACACCGCTTCCATCGAACGGTCCGCGAATTCAACAGCGGCTTGCGATGCGTACGGCACGCGCATCATCTGCAGGCAATCCTGGAAGCCCATGATGCCCATGCCCACCGGACGATGGCGCGCGTTGGAATTGCGAGCCTTGTCGACGGCGTAGTAGTTGATGTCGATCACGTTGTCGAGCATGCGCATGGCAATGCTGACCGTGCGCTTGATCTTGTCGTGGTCCAGTTCGAAACCGCCGCCGGCAGCCGGCTTCATGTGAGCGACCAGATTCACGGAACCCAGGTTGCAAACTGCGATTTCAGATTCGTTGGTGTTCAGCGTGATCTCGGTGCACAGGTTCGAGCTGTGGACGACGCCCACGTGCTGCTGCGGCGAACGGATGTTGCACGGATCCTTGAACGTGATCCACGGGTGGCCGGTTTCGAACAGCATCGACAGCATCTTGCGCCACAGCGTCAGCGCCGGCATCTTCTTGAAGAGCTTCAGTTCGCCGCTGGCGACGCGGGCTTCGTAGCCCACGTAGGCTTCTTCGAAGGCGCGGCCGTACTTGTCGTGCAGGTCGGGGCAGTCGGACGGCGAGAACAGCGTCCACTCACCGCCTTCCATGACGCGCTTCATGAACAGGTCGGGAATCCAGTTCGCCGTGTTCATGTCGTGCGTGCGGCGGCGCTCGTCGCCGGTGTTCTTGCGCAGTTCCAGGAATTCTTCGATGTCCAGGTGCCACGACTCGAGGTACGTGCAGACCGCACCCTTGCGCTTGCCACCCTGGTTCACGGCGACAGCCGTGTCGTTGACGACCTTCAGGAACGGCACGACGCCCTGGCTTTCGCCGTTGGTGCCCTTGATGTGGCTGCGCAGCGCGCGGACCGGGGTCCAGTCGTTGCCCAGGCCGCCGGCGTACTTGGCCAGCAGCGCGTTTTCCTTGATGGCGTCGTAGATGCCTTCCAGATCGTCGGAGACGGTGGTCAGGTAGCACGACGACAGTTGCGAGTGCAGCGTGCCCGAGTTGAACAGCGTCGGCGTGGAGCTCATGAAGTCGAACGAGGACAGGATCTCGTAGAACTCGATGGCGCGCGCTTCGCGGTTGGTCTCGCGCAGCGCCAGGCCCATGGCCACGCGCATGAAGAAGACCTGCGGCAGTTCGATGCGGGTGCCGCGGATGTGCAGAAAGTAGCGGTCGTACAGCGTCTGCAGGCCGAGGTAGCCGAACTGCAGGTCGCGCTTGGCGTTCAGTGCTTTGCCCAGCTTGGTCAGGTCATAGTTGGCCAGTTCGGGCGACAGCAGTCCGCCTTCGATGCCGCGGGCAATGAACGTGGGGAAGTATTCGGCGTAGCGCGTGCCCATGCCGTCTTGCGAGACTTCCTCGCCCAGCACTTCCTTGCGGATCGTGTGCAGCAGCAGACGGGCGGTGACCTGGCTGTAGGCCGGATCCTTTTCGACCAGCGCGCGCGCGGACAGAATGGCGGACTTGAAGACTTCGTCGACGGGGATGCCGTCGTACAGATTCTTGACCGTTTCCTTCAGGATGGCTTCGGCGTCGATGAACTCGGACAGGCCTTCGCCGGCGGCGACGATGGTCGCGCGCAGTTCGGCGACATCCAGCGGACGGCGCACGCCGCCGTCGGTGACGTTCAGCACGTGTTCCTGCGGCGCGGCGGCGGCCTTCTGCTGGCCTTCGGCGGCAGCAGCGGCGGCGCGTTCCTGCGTGCGCTTTTCGCGGTACAGGACGTAGGCGCGCGCGACGTCATGCTCGCCAGAGCGCATCAGCGCCAATTCGACCTGGTCCTGGATGTCTTCAATATGGAAGGTGCCGCCGTTGGGGCGGTTGCGAACCAGCGCGTTGACGGCCTGGCCGGTCAGCGTTTCGACCAGTTCGCGCACACGCGCGGACGCGGCGCCTTGGCCGCCATTGACGGCCAGGAAGGCCTTGGTCATGGCGATGGCGATCTTGCTGGGCTCAAAGCCAACCACCGAGCCATTGCGGCGGATGATGTTGTAGCTGGCCCATTGGCCGCTATTGGCGTCGGCGGGGGAGTCGGTTTGGGAGGGCGGCACGGCCGAAGGCCGGGTCACAGAGGCGATCGTAGTCTGCATGGAAGCTCCTGTGCGAAAAAGCGCGTAGATAACGGCATGACGGCGTCATGTCGGGTCAAAATTGGATCTTGTAATGGGGGTCGCAACGTCCGGACAGGCTAGTCCGAAAGGCGTGGCCGGCGGGAATCCGCGCTTGGGCGACCACAAGATGTAGTGTAGCACCCCTCGTTGGACACTAATTCTAGTGATCGAGGTTTACAGGGACAAGAAGAAGATAAGACGAATCCCACAAAAGATTGTAACCAAATGCACTAGGCGCGCCCCGTAAGGCGCGCCCAGGTCAGTGACCACTCAGACCGGCTGTTTATGCGGTTTTCCGCAAGGCGGTGGCGTGCGAAGCCGGTGCTGTATAGCTCTGCATGAGTCGGGCCAATTCGGTCCGATACTTGTCGACATTCGCGGTCTTAACGTGGCCAAAACCGCGAATGTTTTCTGCCAGGGCGGCGATTGTAGCCGCTTGCGCGTGGTTGTCCGAGGTCAACCCTTCAACGAGCTGGTCTATGGTTCGGCGGTACTCCTGGACCAGCGCCCGTTCCATCTTGCGCTCGGCCGTGTGGCCAAATGGGTCGAACCACGTGCCGCGCAGGCCCTTCAAACGCGTCAGCAATTTCAGTGCCGACATCGTGCGCGGACCCAGCGTCATCTTGCGGGGCACGCCGGTGCGCGGGTCCTTGCGCGCGAAGATGGGCGGCGCCATGTGAAAGCGCAGGCTGTACTCGCCCTCGAACTGTCCCTCGAGCTGCGCCTTGAACGCGTCGCCGGTGTAGAGGCGCGCCACTTCGTACTCGTCCTTGTAGGCCATGAGCTTGTACAGACCGCGCGCCACCGCCATCGCCAGGCGGGGCGTCTTGGCGTCCGGCGCCAGTTCCCGTTCGCGCGCCGCGACGGCGTCGACGACCTGCTGGTAGGTGCGGGCGTACGCGGCATCCTGATAAGCCGTCAGGTCTTCGATGCGGCGCGCCACGGCGCGTTCGAACGTTTCGGGGACGTGGAGCTGCACGACCTGGGCGCGCGGACGCAGCGCGCCTTCCAGCGCGTCGGGTTGATGCGCGGCAAGCCGGCCGCTGTCGAACGCGGCGCGGTTGGCCGCGACCGCCACGCCGTTCAACTCGATCGCGCGATAGATGGCGGCCTGCGACAGCGGCACGCCGCCGCGCTGCCACGCATAGCCCAGCATGAACATGTTGGACAGGATGCTGTCGCCGAACAGCGCCAGCGCCGCCGCGTGTGCGTCGATCGCCGCCGTGTGCGTCTCGCCGGCCGCATGCTTGATCTTGGCCAGCAGCGCCTCGGGGCGCATCGCGGCGTCGGGATTGCGCGTGAAGTCGGAGACGGGCGCCACGTAGGTGTTCACCGTGACCTTGGTGTGGCCGCGGCGCAGGGCGCCGAGCGAATCGGGCGCCACGGCAGCGACCGGATCGCACAGGATCGCCGAGTCGGCCTGCTGCCAGTCCAGACGTACGGGGCCGGCGGTCGCGCCGGCGGGGGCCAAGCGGATGTGGCTGACGACGGTGCCGCCTTTCTGCGCCAGTCCGGTCAGGTCCAGCACCGCGGCCGACAGGCCTTCCAGGTGCGCGGCCATCGACACGATGGCGCCAATGGTGATGACGCCGGTGCCGCCCATGCCGGCGACCAGCAGGCGATACGGATGGTCCAGCGCGGGGAGATCGGGCTGCGGCAGGCCGGCAATCATGCCTTGCAAGCGCTCCTGGTCGGCCTTCGGCGCGGCGCTCTTTCTGGGCTTGCCGCCCATCACGGACACAAAACTGGGGCAGAAGCCCTCCGCGCAGGAATAGTCCTTGTTGCAGCTCGACTGATCGATCGCGCGCTTGCGGCCGTACGGCGTTTCCAGCGGAACGACCGACAGGCAGTTCGACTTCACGCCGCAGTCGCCGCAGCCTTCGCACACCGCGCTGTTGATCAGCATGCGGCGCGCCGGATCCGGAAACTGGTTCTTCTTGCGGCGGCGGCGCTTTTCGGCGGCGCAGGTCTGGTCATGGATCAGCACGGTCACACCGGGGATTTCGCGCAACTCGCGCTGAAGCGCGTCCAGCTCGCGCCGGTGGTGGACCTTGATGCCGGGGCCCAGGTCCACGCCCTGATATTTTTCGGGCTCGTCGGTGGTGACAACGATGCGCGCCACGTTCTCGCCGCGCAGCTGCTGGCAGATCTGGGGCACGGAGATGGGGCCGTCCACGGGCTGCCCGCCCGTCATCGCCACGGCATCGTTGAACAGGATCTTGTAGGTGATGTTGGCGCGCGCCGCGACGGCCTGGCGGATGGCCAGGTAGCCCGAGTGGTAGTACGTGCCTTCGCCCATGTTCTGGAAGATGTGCGGCATCTTCGTATAGCGGGACAGGCCGATCCAGTCGACGCCTTCGCCGCCCATCTGCGTGAGGCCGCCCGTGTCGCGGTCCATCCATGCAGCCATGTAGTGGCAGCCCACGCCGGACAGCGCCTGGCTGCCCTCGGGCACCTTGGTCGAGGTGCTGTGCGGACAGCCCGAGCAGAAATAGGGGCGGCGGCGCATACCGTCCGCGTCGTTGGACAGCGGGGCCTGACATTCGAAGGCCGACAGGTCGCGGCCCATGGGCATGCCGGCGGCGCGCGACAGCCAGCCGGCCAGCGGCGCGGCCAGCAGCGACGGGCGCAGTTGGCCGGCGGACGGCACCATCGGCTCGCCGTCCAGCCCCTTCTTGCCTACGACCGTCGGGCGCTCCGGCAGGTTGAACAGCATGTCCTTGATCTGGCTTTCGACCACCGCGCCTTTTTCCTCGACGACCAGGATGTGCGACAGGCCGCGCGCGAATTCGAGCAGGCGGCCAGTGTCCATCGGCCAGGTGAGACCCGGCTTGTAGATGCGCACGGGCGCATTCGCCGTGACCGTATCCACGCCCAGCCGCGCCAGCGCTTCCATGGTGTCCAGGTGCGCCTTGCCCACCGTGACGATGCCCACCGTTGCCTTGGGCGCCGGACAGGTCAGCTTGTCCAGGCTGTGGCGGCGCGCGAACGCGGCGACCGCCTTCATGCGCAAGTTCATGCGCGTCTCGACAGCCAGGGACAGGAAGTCGCGCGCCGAATACTCAAGCGAGCCGGGCGGCATGTCCGGATCCGCGGGCATGTCGTAGGTCTGGATCGGGGCAGGGGTGAAGGAGTGGCCGCTTTCGATGGTCTCGGACACTGCCTTGAACGCGACCCACGTGCCCGCATAACGCGACAGCGCCCAGCCCCACAACGCGAAGGTCTCGTATTCGTCGATGGACGTCGGATGCACGATGGGCATCTGCCAGCCGATCAGCGAGGCTTCGCTGGCGTGCGGGATCGAGGAGGACACGGCGGTGTGGTCGTCGCCCACCACTACCAGGACGCCGCCGTTGCGCGAGGCGCCCGCGGCATTGCCGTGATGTAGCGCGTCGCCGGCGCGGTCCACGCCCGGGCCCTTGCCGTACCACATGGCGAACACGCCATCGACGTTGCGGTCGTCGCGTACGCCCGCCTGCTGCGTTCCCATGACCGCGGTCGCCGCCATGTCTTCGTTGATGCCTGGCAGGAAGCTGATCTGGTTCGCGTCCAGCGCCTTCTGCGCCTTCCACATGGCCATATCCACGCCGCCCAGCGGCGATCCGCGATATCCCGACACGAAGCCGGCGGTGTTCAGGCCGCGCTCGCGGTCCACCCGGCGTTGCGTGAGCATCATGCGAACCAGGGACTGCGTGCCGGTCAGGAAGATGCGGCCGGACTCGCGCGTCAGGTTGTCAGCGAGCTGATACTCAAGGTCCAGCTCGGGTGCGGCGGCGGGGGTACCGTCCATAGTCAATGCTCCTCGTATTTGGCACCATGATAGGTTCGCGAGGGATCAGGTTTATTGCGTTTTCGGATCGTGCTATCCCTATAATTCGCAATGAACATTTCGTATTCGAAGAAAACCAGGAGACAAACGAATGGACAAGACCGATATCGGCATCCTCAAGGCCCTGCAGGAGGACGGCCGGGCCTCGGCGCAGCAGCTTTCCGAAAAGGTGGGACTGTCCGCCGCACCGGTGTGGCGGCGGGTGAAAGCGATGGAGGCGAGCGGGGTGATCCAGGGCTATAGCGCCCAGGTCGACCGCAGCAAGGTGGGGCTGGGCTGCATGTTTGCGCAGATCAGCCTGGAGCGGCACTCGGCCAACACGGTCGAGAACTTCGAGCGGTCGGTGCGTGACGCGCCGGAAATCCTGGAGTGCTATGCGGTCACCGGAGATTCGGATTTTCTGTTGAAGATCCTGGTGGAAAGCCCGGAAGCCTATGACCGCTTCCTGCACCGGTTCCTTTTCAACATGCCGGGCATCCGGCAGACGCGCACCATCGTGGCGCTGCGCGAGATCAAGCACGAACAGCGGTTGCCGCTCTAAGCCGCGGCACGCGCTCTATATATAGAGAGGGGCGGTGTCGCTTGAAACCAACGCATTTTTGCGGTTTCCGCGCGGATTCCAGGCGCGCTCGCGGTCGCACTGTTGCGCATTTGCACATCGCGCGGATCTCCGTTGATTCTTCCCTGACGCCTATTTAGAGTGCGTGAAGTCCGCTGCGCCTGGGACGTGCCGGTGTGATCGGCGCGGCGCGTCGGCGGACGTCTTGAGGAAGTCATGAGCAGTGTGTTTTTGCGTACGGCAGGCGTTGCCTGCGCCCTCGTGATCCTGGCCGGTTGCGCCGCCAGGAAGCCCGCCGCCATTACCGAGGCCGAGCCCGCGGAAGCGCCCAAGCCGGTGGCCTGCACGCCCGCCAAGGCCGGTGATCCGATGATCGGCACCTGGCTGTCGAATTCGCGTCCCCGCGATGTGGCCGGCGACATGCAGTCGCTGATTGTGCTGTCGGCCGACGGCACGATGTCCTACGAATCCCTGCTCAAGATCGGCCGCAAGACGCGTCCCGCGCTGCGGGAGACGGGCTGCTGGAGCGTGGCGGACGGCGTTTACACGATGCGCACCACCAAATCGGCGGGCGAGCCGGTGGATGCCACCGATCCGATCTATCTGAACCGCTACCGCGTCGAAAAGGTCGAGAAGACCAAGTTGTCGCTGCGCGAGCTCAAGACCGGCGGCATGCAGCTCATCGCGCGCCGCATGCCGGCGGGCTATCGCCTCCCGTATTGAGCGTTGCGCCGGGCGGACACTTCGCCCGGCGGTTTCGCCAAGCGGGCCGGGCTGCGGTAAGGTGCGGGCTTCGACTTTCGCCCCGCCGCCGGTTATCCATGCCCGCCCTGTCCTCCGAAGCACGCGCGATCGCGCTGCTGGCGCTGGCCGCCTTCGTCAGCGCCAGCGCTTTCCGTATCTGTGATCCCATGCTGCCGCAATTGGCGGCGGAGTTCGGCACCACCACCGGACAGGCTGCGCGCGCGGTCACGGCGTTTGCCGTGGCGTATGGCGTGCTGCAGATGTTCTTCGGTCCGGTTGGCGACCGTTATGGCAAGTACCGTGTTGTCAGCGTCGCCACCGTGGCGTGCGCGCTGGGTAGCGCCGGCGCCGTGATGGCCGGATCGCTCGACATGCTGGTGTTCTGCCGCGCCTTGTCGGGCGCCGCGGGCGCGGGCATCGTGCCGCTGTCCATGGCCTGGATCGGCGACAACGTCCCCTACGAGCGCCGGCAGGCGACGCTGGCGCGCTTTCTGACCGGCACCATCCTCGGCATGTCCGCCGGCCAGCTTGCGGGCGGCCTGTTCGCCGACACCGTCGGCTGGCGCTGGGCCTTCGCCGCGCTCGTGGCGGGTTATCTGATCGTGGGCGTGCTGCTGCATCTGGAAGTGCGGCGCCAGCGCGCGGCCGGCTTTGCGCAGGTCGATCCCAGCGCGCCCCGGCAGGGCTTCATCGCGCAGGCGCGGCTGGTGCTCAGCGCCCCGTGGGCGCGCGTGGTGCTGGCGACGGTGTTCATCGAAGGGCTGCTGGTGTTTGGCGCGCTGGCTTTTGCGCCCTCGTACCTGCACGAGCGATTCGACATCTCGCTGACTGCCGCCGGCGCGCTGGTCGCCGTGTACGCGGTGGGCGGGCTGATCTACACGGTGGTCGCGGGGCGCATCCTCAAGCGGCTCGGCGAGCGCGGTCTGGCTGTTGCGGGTGGATTGGTGCTGGGCGTGGCGTTCCTGTCGTACCTGTTGGGGCCGGTGTGGATGTGGAGCCTGTTGGCCAGCGTCCTGGCGGGTTTTGGGTATTACCTGCTGCACGCGACGCTGCAGACGAACGCAACGCAGATGGTGCCGTCGGCGCGCGGCACGGCGGTCGCGTGGTTCGCGTCGTGCCTGTTCATGGGACAGGCGGCGGGGGTGGCGCTGGCGGGGGCGGTGGTAGACGAGATCGGACCGGGCGCGTTGTTCGGCGGCTCGGCTGTGCTGTTGCCGCTGCTGGGGGCGTTCTTCGCTCGGGCGTTGAAGGCGAGGGCGGCCTTGCAGCAGGGGTGAGGCGACTTCGTGCCAAGCCAGACTGAAAGCAGAAGGGCCTTTTCATCCCGGGATGAAAAGGCCCTTTGTTTAGGTGGGTGTCTGGCACCCTTGGATTATGCAGGTGTCAGACACCCTTGGATTATGCAGGTGTCAGACACCCTGCGTAGGCCGTCGCGGGTGCGCGGCGATTTATCTCAAGGGTGTCAGACACCTGGGTATTGGGCATGTCAGACACCTGGGTAGTGGGCATGTCTGACACCCGGGTTCAGATCGCCGACAGCCGCTTGAGCACCGTTTCCTTGCCCAGCAGCGCCAGCACCGCATCCACCGCAGGCGTTTGCGTCTGCCCGGTGACCGCCACGCGCAGCGGGATGGCCAGTTGCGGCATCTTCAGCCCGCGGTCGGCCAGTACGCCCTTGATCAGCGCGGACAGCGCTTCGCGCGTCCATTCCGCATCCTGCGCGCGCTGCGCGAAGTCGGCCAGCGCCTCGCGAGCCGGTGCGGTCAGGTGCTGTTCGGCCAGGTCGGCCGGCGCGCCCTTGAACTCGCCGCAGAACAGCATGGCGCCGTCGGCCAGTTGCTCCAGCGTTTCAGCGCGGTCCTTCAAGAGGCCCATGACGCCCGGCAGGTCGATCTTCTCGGGAAAGCCGCCGCGCGACGCGACGCGCGTGGCCACGCGCTCGGCCAGTTCGGCGTTGTCCATCTGCTTGATGTAGTGGGCGTTGACCCAGTTCAGCTTCTTGGGATCCCACTGGGACGCGGACTTGGACAGGTGCTTGGTGTCGAACCACGACACGAGCTGATCGCGCGAGAAGAGTTCGTCGTCGCCGTGGCTCCAGCCCAGGCGGGCCAGGTAGTTGATCATGGCCTCGGGCAGGTAGCCCTCGTTGTCGTACTCCATGACGTTGACCGCGCCGTGGCGCTTGGACAGCTTTTCGCCGTCCGGACCCAGGATCATCGGCACGTGGCCGTACTCGGGCAGGGTGGCGCCCAGCGCGCGCAGAATGTTGATCTGACGGGGCGTGTTGTTGACGTGGTCATCGCCGCGCAGCACGTGCGTGATGCCCATGTCCCAGTCGTCGACCACGACGCAGAAGTTGTAGGTGGGCGTGCCGTCCGGGCGCGCGATGATCAAGTCGTCGAGTTCGGTGTTGTCGAAGCTGATCGTGCCCTTGACCATGTCGTTCCAGGCCGTGGCGCCGTCCTGCGGATTCTTGAAGCGCACGACGGGCTTGCGGCCTTCGGGGATGGCGGGCAGCGTCTTGCCGGGTTCCGGGCGCCAGGTGCCGTCATAACGCGGCTTGTCGCCGCGGGCGCGGGCGGCCTCGCGCATCGCTTCGACTTCCTCGGGCGAGCTGTAGCAGTGGTAGGCGGTGCCGGCGGCCAGCATCTGGGCCACGACTTCGCGGTACCGGTCCATGCGATGCATCTGGTAGAAGGGGCCTTCGTCGGGCTGCATGCCCAGCCATTCCATGCTGTCCAGAATGGCCTGCACCGCTTCCGGGGTGGACCGCTCGACGTCCGTGTCCTCGATGCGCAGCACGAAGGTGCCCTGATGATGGCGCGCGAAGGCCCAGGAGAACAGCGCGGTGCGCGCGCCGCCCAAATGCAGGAAACCGGTGGGCGAAGGCGCGAAGCGGGTGCGAATGGGAGTAGTGGCGTTGGAAGTCATAGGTGGCAGTGTTAGCGGCTGCGGCGCCACAAAGCGGCGTCGGGCAGTGTCCTCATCAAGCGGACAGCGGGCTTGTCTTGATACGATGAACGCTATTTTAGATTAGTGTGAACAGGCCCTGGCCCGACCTCCCTATGTTGAGACACGCTCTTGCGCCGATGTTCGAACCTGCCTCGCTGGTGATCGTGGCCGACCGCCCGCTGCCCGCTGCAAGTTCCCTGTCTCCCGCCTTGAAGGCAAAGACCACGGTTGTCGCCGTCGAACCCGGCGCCGCGCCCTGCCTGCCGGACAAGCTCGAAGGCCTGGCCGCGGGCGATCGGCCTGATCTGGCCCTGGTTTGCGTGTCGCCCGCCGTGCTGCCGGAAACGCTGCGCCGCCTGGCGCCGCTGTCGCCTCGCGCCGTGATCCTGCTGCCCCACGAACTGCCCGACCCGTACCCGCGTGGCACGTTGGCGCTGTGCCGGGCCTGGGCCGAGGAAAACCACTGCGAACTGCTGGGCCCGCGCTCCTTCGGGGCGCAGCGGCCGCACGCGGGCCTGAATTTCAGCCAGCACCCGGTGCTGGCCCGCGCCGGCCGCGTGGCGCTGGTGGCGCAGTCGCGCTCCATCATGGCCGCCGTCATGGACTGGGCCGAGGACGTGCACATCGGCTTTTCCACCGCCGTGTCGCTGGGCGACGAAGCCGTCGTGGGCCTGCCCAAGCTGCTGGACTACCTGGCCAGCGATCCGCGCACGGACAGTATCGTCCTCTACCTGGAAGATGTCGGGCCCGCCCGCGAATTCATGAGCACCCTGCGGGCCGCAGCCAGCATCAAGCCGGTCATCGTGCTCAAGGCCGGCCGCTCAGACGCCGACAGCAGCGACGCCATCTTCGACGCGGCCCTGCGCCGGGCCGGCGCCGTGCGCGTGCGCTACTTCGTGCAGCTCTTCTCGGCCGTCAAAGTGCTGGGCTACACGCGCCGCCCCAAGGGCCGCCGCGTGGCGCTGATCTCCAACGGCAGCGGCCCTCCGCAGCTCGCCATGGACCTGATCGGCCCCGACGCCGCCGTGCTGCGCGCCGACCTGACGCCCGCCACGCAGCGCGCGCTGGCCGAGATGCTGGAGCCCGACGCCGGCACCGCCAACCCCGTCATCACCTATCTGCCGATGACGCCCGAGCGCATCCGCGCCATGCTCGAAGCCGTCCTGGACGACGCCGGCGTCGACGGCGTGCTGGTGCTGCTGGCGCCCGATGCCCTGGCCGACATGCCTGCGGTGGCGCGCGAACTGGCGCAGATCGCGCCGTCGGCCAAGAAACCCGTGGTGACCTGCTTCATGGGCGATGCCGGCATGCGACCGTTGCGGCGCATGCTGGACGATGCGGGCACGTCGGCGTTCCGCACGCCCGAGTCGGCCGCGGACGCTTTCGGCGTGCTGGCGTCGCACCACTACAACCAGCAATTGCTGTTGCAGACGCAGCCGCCCGAACCCGCCAGCCATGTGCCGGATCTGGCGGCCGCGCGCGAGATCGTTGCGCGCGTGCGTGCCGATTGCCGGCGCGAACTGAACACCGCCGAGATCCGCACGTTGCTGTCGCTGTTCTATGTGCCGCTGTCGGATGCCGCTGTGCCATCCGCGGCGGGCGAGGCCGAGTCCCGGCCCATGGCGATCCGCGTGCGGCGCGATCCGCAGTTCGGCCCCGTGATCCGCTTTGGCGCGGGCGGGCCGGACGCGGTGCTGTCGCTGGCCGAGCGCGGCATGGACCTGCCGCCGCTGAACGGCTATCTCGCGCGCCAGCTCATCGAACGCAGCCGGCTGTGGCGCCGGGTGCTGGCTCCCCGGGTCGGCCACCTGGCCGCCGAGGCGCTGCAGCAGGCATTGGTGCTGGTGTCCGAACTGGTGTCGGAATTGCCCGACATCGAATCCCTGGACATCGATCCGCTCTATGCCGGCGAAACGCATCTGCGCGCCGGCGGCCTGCGCATGACGCTGACCGAAACGCCCGGCTGCGCGTCGCCGCAGACCACCGGCTACCCGCACATGGCGATCCATCCGTATCCGGCGCGGCTGGTGCAGGTGCGTCGTTTCGACGACGGCATCCCATGGGTGCTGCGCCCGATCCGCCCCGAAGACGGCGAGGCGCTGCAGGAATTCATCCGCGGTCTGTCGGAGCGGTCGCGCTACATGCGGTTCGTGTCGATGATGCGCGAACTGACGCCGCGCATGGTGTCGCGCTACACGCAGGTGGACTATCACCGCGAGCTCGCGCTGGTGGCGGCGACGCAGGTGCCCAATCCCGCCAATCGCGGCCATCCGCGCGAGGTGCTGGTGGGCTTTGCCCACTACCTTCGCAACCCCGACGGACGAGGCGCCGAATACGCGCTGGTGATCGGCGACGACTGGCAGCGGCGCGGGTTGGGACGTCAGCTCATGACCGCGCTGATCGACGCCGCGCGCGAGCAGGGCCTGGAATACATCGACGGCCTGGTGCTGTCGACCAACCGGCCCATGCTGGCGCTGATGACCAGCCTGGGCTTCACCAACGACCGCGACCCCGAGGATCCGACGATGCGCCGGGTCTGGCTGGACCTGGGGTGATATTGGGCGAGGCGGGATGCTTCAGGCGGTCCTGCGGGACGGCTGCGCCGGTTTAAGCCGCGCGGCCGCTTCGTCCACCGACAGCACGTCGCCAAAGAACAGCATCCAGCCGTGCAGCGCGTTTTCGTGCTCGGCCGGCGTCACGGCGGCCAGCGCATCGTCGACCATGATGGTGCGGAAGTCCCGCATCATCGCGTCGCGCGCGGTGGATTCGCAGCACACGTTGGTGACGGTGCCGGATATCAGCAGCGTATCCACGCCCAGGCCGCGCAGCAGCGGCTCCAGTTCCGACGATCCCGGCGCCATGGCGCTGTAAAAGCGCTTGACCACGCGCAGGTCGGTAGCCTGCGCGTGCAGGTCCGGGTGCAGCGCGAAGCCCGGCGAATCGCGCCGCAGCGTCTCCAGGCGGCGGGCGCTGCGCTCGGGCGTCAGCATCACACCGTGGTGATGCGACCAGAACACGTCCGCGTTGTCCGACGCCGTCTGCACCCACACCACGACCCCGCCCGCATCGCGCACCGCGCTGCACAGGCGGTTGATGGGTTCGATGATCTGACGCGCGGGGGCGCATTCGCCCTGGTAGCCCGGCATCAGGAAATACTGCTGCATGTCGATGACCACCACCGCCGTGCGCGCGCCTGGCAGTTCGTCATAGGGATGCAGGCAGCCTTGGCGAGCCACGACGCGATCCTTCACCCATTGGGGGAATTCCATGCTGCCTCCTTAGCCGTAGCGCCGCGCCACGGCGGACTCGACGCGGTAGATGATGAGATACATGACGCTGGAGATCAGCGCCAGCATCACGATGGCGGTCATGACGATGTTCAGCTTGAACACCTGGCTGCCGTTCATGATGAGAAAGCCCAGTCCCGAATCCGCCGACTGGAATTCGCCCACGATCACGCCGACCAGCGCCAGGCCGATGTTCATCTTCACGGCGGCGATCAGCGTGGGCACGCTGCCCGGCAGCACGACCTTGGTCAGCACCTGCCAGCGGCTGGCGCCAAACGTGTGGGCAAGCTTCACCTTGTTCAGGTCGATGCCGCGGAATCCCGCATACACCACCATGATGGTCACGAACACCGCAATCGCGACCGCCATGCCGTACACCGCATAGTCCGACCCCAGCCACAGATAGAAGATCGGCACGAATGCGATCTTGGGCATGGCGTTCGCCACGACCAGGAAGGGGTCCAGCACCTTGTACAGAAAGTCCGACCACCACAGCGCGGCCGCCACCACGATCCCGATTCCCATGCTGAGCACAAAGCCGACCAGCGTCGCCGACAGCGTCGTCATGATGTGCTTGCCCAGGCTGCCGTGGTTCCACAGTTCGAGGAACGTGGGCCACAGCGCGCTGGGATAGCTGGTGAGCAGCGGATTGAGGATGTGCATGCGCGGCAGGATTTCCCAAGCGCATAGAAAGACCGCCAGCAGCAGCGCCTGGGCCACGCGGATATTGCGGCGGCGGGCGCGGTCGCGGCGCAGGTAGTTCAGGTATTTCTCGCTGGGGCCGGGCACGGCGCGCAGCGCAACGGTATTGGCAATCGGCGCGTTCATGGGTCAGCCCTCCACGTGAACATCCAGCTCGTCCCAGAGCTGTTTGAAGTAGGTGTTGAACTCCGGACGCGAGCGCGCCTGGAAAGGCGTGGGGCGGACCTGACCGTCGCCGTAATGGATGCGGTACTGGCTCTTCAGGCGTCCCGGCCGGCGCGACAGCACGATCACGCGGTCGGTCATCGCGATGGCCTCGCCGATGTCGTGAGTCACCAGCACCACCGTCTTGCCTTCGCGCCGCAGGATGTCCACGACTTCGTCGGAGATCGCCAGCCGGGTCTGCGAATCCAGCGCGGAAAACGGTTCGTCCAGCAGGATCACATCGGGTTCGGTCACCAGCGTGCGCGCCAGCGCCGCGCGTTGCCGCATCCCGCCCGACAACTGCCGGGGTGTATGCGACAGGAACGCGCCCAGGCCGCATTTTTCAAGCAGGTGCACGGCGCGCGCCTCGCTGCGCGCGTCACGCCGCCCCTGGATCTCGGCGCCCAGCATCACGTTGTCCAGGATGGTGCGCCACTCGAACAGGTAGTCCTGCTGCAGCATGTAGCCGATGCGGGCGTTTGGCTTGGTCACCGCCTGCCCGTCGACCAGCACCGCACCCGAGGTTGGCGGAATCAGGCCGGCGATCAACGACAGCAGTGTGCTCTTGCCGCAGCCGCTTTGCCCGATCAGGCTGACGAACTCGCCCGGCGCCAGGCTGAACGAGACGTTCGACAGCGCCTCGGTCTCGCCCTCCGGCGTGAAGTAGGAAAGACAGACCTCGCGCAGCTCGATCTTGGCCGTGGCGGGCGCCGGCTTCAGGTTGTGGATGGCAGCGCCCATCATTGCGCCTTCTTGGCAAAGTCGGCGATCACCACGTCCTCGTACTTCACGCGGGCGCTGTCCTTCATCACGGCGCTGGCGACCAGCATGTCCTGCAATTGCGACATCGCCTGCGCCGTCACCAGCGGCGTGGTCTTCCAGATCTGATATTGCTTGTAGCGCTCGATCGCCTCGGTCACCGCGGCCTGGTCCATGCCGGGAAAGAAGGTCATGATCTGCGGGGCCAGCGTGGCCGCGGGCGTGTCCTTCACGTATTTCTCGGCGCGCGCCACCACGTCGGTCCAGGCCTGGATGACCTTGGGATTGTCGCGGATATATTTGTCGGTGGCGGTGAAGACCGTGTAGTCCACCTGCCCGACTTCATGCCCGACGGACGCGACGATGTGCCCCTTGCCGTTGCGTACCAGCTCGCCGGCCTCGGGCTCCAGGAAGATGCCGTACTCGCCCTGGCCCGCCATCCAGGCGCCGGCGCGCGCCGGGATGCCGATGTTGTTGAGCAGCTTCACGTCTTTCTGGGGATCCAGGCCGTGCTTGCGCAGCGCGGTCTCCAGGAACACGATGGGATTCGATCCGGGGCGAAAGCCGATGACTTCCTTGCCCTTGAGCATGGACCAGTCGAACTTGTCGACCGGCTTGCGCGCCAAGAGGAAAAAGCCGTCGGTGGCGGTCAAGCCGGCAAAGATCTTGGGCTTGACCGGCGATTCGCTGTTCTGCACGTAAATGGACGCCTCGGGTCCGATCAGCACGATGTCCGCGCTGCCCGACAGCAGGGCGGTCATGCCCTTGTCGGTGCCTTGCGAGGTCTTCATGGACACGTCCAGCCCGGCGTCCTTGAAGTACCCCTGCGATAGCGCGACGTACTTCGGCACATACAGAATGGATCGCACCACTTCTTCGTAGCGCACCTTCACGGGCGGGTTCAGGGCTTCGGCCTGGGCGGCCAGAGGGGCGAGCAGCGCGAGCAGCGCCGCGCCTGCCAGGCGGGGCAAGGGCAAGGTCTTCACGGGACTTTCTCCTGCGTCTTGAATGCGCCAATGGATCGGCGCAACACGGCCAATGGGATGGATCGACTGCAACAACAGGGAAGCCCGAACAGAGTTGGCCCGGGCCGGTAAGGCTTGGATCGAATACTATATTCAAGACAGGCAGGCGACAAGCCTTTTACGATTGGCGTTTTTCTCTATGGACGCACGCCTTCGAAGCCCCGACAATGCGACGCTGGAATACCAGTTGGTATACAAAATGACGTTTTGGGGCGTTTTGGGGACGTTCGGAACTTTGAGCCATTGCGGGCGGCTCATCCATCGTAGGCGCGCCAGGGCTGCGCGCCCATCGGCCAGGAACACGAGCCGCGCCTTGCGCGCGGCCCGATATCGCTCCCGGCCCGTGCTGCCTAGACCAGCACTTCGTTCAGGAAGTCCGAAATGTCCGCCACTTCCTCGGCGCAGACCGAGTGCGGCATCGGATACGTGTGCCAGCGCACGTCATAGCCCAGCCGCTTCAATTCCGCCAGCGACGCTTCGGCGCGCGCCAGCGACACCACCGGATCGTACTGGCCATGGGCCATGAAGATCGGCGTGGCATCGTTGGCGGGCTGGCGTTCGGCCTCAGCCGTGTCCAGCAGCGGCAGATAGCCCGACAGCGCCATCATTCCGGCCAGTTTTTCTTTCAGGCGCAGGCCTGTGTGCAAGGTCATGGCGCTGCCTTGCGAGAACCCGGCCAGCACGATGTTTGACGTCGGGATGCCGCGCGCGTTTTCGCGGGCGATCAACTGGTGGATGGCGGCTTCCGAGGCGCGGATGCCGCGGCCGTCTTCCACGCGCACCAGATCCATCACCAGGATGTCGTACCACGAGCGCATCGACATGCCGTTGTTGATGGTGACCCGCTGAACCGGCGCATTCGGGAACACGAAGCGCACACCGCGCCCGGCGGGCAGGCGCAGTTCCGGCACGATGGGCGCGAAATCGTTGCCGTCGGCGCCCAGGCCGTGCAGCCAGATCACGGCATGCGTGGGATTGGGGGCGGTCTCGATCTCGATGCAGTCGAGCAGGTCGGTCGGTGCGGTCATGGACGGGCGGTCGGGATGGTCAGAGGGTAAGGGTCTTGAGCGCCTGGAACAGCGCGCGGTAGTGCTTTTTCTGCGGCTCCTGGCCCTGCAGCAGCGATGCATTGGCCAGCTTTTCCTTGCGCGCGGCACGGATCAGCGTGCGCAACTGCTGCACGTCGGCCTGCGGATTGAGGCTGAGGAGGCGGGTCAGGGCGTCGTCGTCATCGAGCAGGCGGTCGCGCAGCCCCTCTAGACGGTGCATGGCGGCCGTTTCCTCGCGGGAGCCGTTCTCCCAGACGTCGAGCTGCTTGCGGATGACATCGGCCGGCGCGTCGCGCATCAGCTTGCCCACGAAGTGGACCTGACGCCGCAGACCCTCGCGGCCAGTGGTGCGCTGGGCCATGCGGATGGCCTCGTACAGCCGTTCTTCGAGCGGCAATTGCTTCAGACGTTCGGGCGACAGCGCGATCAACTGCTTACCCAGGTCCAGCAGGGCGTGCATGTCACGCTTGACCTGGGACTTGCTGGGACGGTCGTAGCCGTTCTCGTCGTAACCGTCGTCGACGGAATCTTCTTGGGAATTGGAATTCATGGAAAACTGCGCAATGACAGACTTGGCTATGATAACCGTCTCTGCAAATTGGACTGCAATGGTTAAAACCTCCTCATCCTTGCCGCTGGCGGCGAATCACGCGCGTTTTTCCGAACTTGTCGAGCAAACCCTGGCCTACGCGCGCCAGATTGGCGCCTCCGACGCCGCCGCGGAAGTCTCCGAAAGCCTGGGACTGTCCGTCTCGGTCCGCAAGAACGACATCGAAACCGTTGAGCAAACGCGCGACCGGGCGCTGGACCTGACGGTCTACGCCGGGCAAAGCCGCGGCTCCGCGTCGACGTCCGACTTTTCCGAAGCCGCCCTGCGCCAGACGGTCGAAGCTGCCTGGCACATCGCCCGCCATACCGCCGCCGACCCGGCCGCCGGCCTGCCCGACGCCGACCAGCTGGCCACCGAATTCCCCGACCTGGACCTGCACCGCGCCTGGACCGTCTCCACCGAGGAAGCGGCCGAACTGGCGCTGCGCGCCGAGCGCGCCGCCCGCGAGGTTGATCCGCGCATCACCAACACCGACGGCGCCTCGGTCGGCACGTACGAAGGCCAGTTCGTAATGGGCAACACGCGCGGCTTTCTGGGCGGATACCCGTATTCGCGCCACAGCCTGTCCGTGGCGCCCATCGCGGGCCGCGGCAATGGCATGCAGCGCGACTACTGGTACACGTCCGAGCGCGATCCCGCCAAGATGGCCTCGCCCGAGGCCATCGGCCGCTATGCCGCCGAACGCACGCTGTCGCGCCTGTCGGCCCGCCGCGTGCGCACCGGCAAGTTCCCGGTCCTCTTCGAGGCGCCGCTGGCGCTTGGCCTGGTCGGCGCACTGACCCAGGCCGTCAACGGCGGCGCCCTGTACCGCAAGGCGAGCTTCCTGGTGGATTCGCTGGGCAAGCCGCTCTTTCCCAAGCACATCAACCTGGTCGAAGACCCGCATATCCGCGGCGCCATGGGCAGCTCGCCGTTCGACGACGAGGGCGTGCGTACGCGCCGCCGCAACGTGGTGTCGGATGGCGTGCTCGAAGGCTATTTCCTGTCGTCCTACACCGCCCGCAAGCTGGGCATGACCACCACCGGCAACGCCGGCGGCTCGCACAATCTGGTGTTCAGCTCCACGCAGACCCGCCGCGGCGACGACTTCGAAGCCATGCTCAAGAAGCTGGGCACGGGCTTTCTCGTGACCGAACTGATCGGGCAGGGTGTCAATTACGTGACGGGCGACTACTCGCGCGGCGCCTTCGGCTATTGGGTCGAAAACGGCCAGATCCAGCACGCGGTGCAGGAAGTCACCATCGCCGGCAACCTGGCCGACATGTTCCAGCAGATCGTCGCGGTCGGCGCCGACACCATTTCGCGCGGCACCAAGACCACGGGCTCGATCCTCATCGAGCAGATGGCGATCGCCGGGACCTGATCCTGCGGACCGGCGGCGGCCAAGGCGCCGCCGGTTCCCTCTATTTGCCCGCTTTGCAATCCCTTTACGCTCGGGATTTCCTCTAGCCGTTCCGGTCATTGCCACCGTGTAATATCCGGCGGGTATTGCTCAAAGTCCCGGGTGTTGCCGTATAGGAGCAAAGTGATGCAACGACGTTCATTCCTGAAGCGCGCCAGCCTGGGCGCCGTCGCTGGCGCCGCGGTCAGCGCGCCCGCGTTCGCCCAGGACATGCCCTCGGTCAACTGGCGCCTGTCTTCAGGCTTTCCCAGCGCCCTGGACCTGCGCGTCGGCGCCGCCGAAAACTTCTGCAAGATCGTTGCCGAATCCACGGGCGGCAAGTTCAACATCCGCCACTTTCCGGACGGCGAAGTCGTTGCCGCCGCCGATCTGATGGAAGCCGTGTCCACCAAGAAGGTGGAATGCGGCCACGTCTCCTCGCGCCTCTACTACGCCAAGAATCCCGCCTTCAGCTTCGACGCGGCGGTGCCGTTCGGCCTGAACGCGCGCCAGATGAACGCCTGGATGAGCGAAGGCGAGGGCCTGCGCCTGACGCGCGAACTCTTCAAGCCCGAAAAGATCATCAACTTTCCGCTGGGCAATACCGGCGCCCAGATGGGCGGCTGGTACGTCAAGGAAATCAAGCGCACCGGCGACCTGAAAGACCTGAAGATGCAGGTCGGCGGATTGGCGGGCGACGTGCTGTCCCGTCTGGGCGTCGTGCCGCAGCAGGTCGACTTGGTCAAGCTGGCCGAGGCCTTCGAGAAAGATGGGCTGCAGGCTGTCGCGGGGGCGGGCGCGTATGAAGACGCGAAGCTTGGGCTGAATAAAGTAGCTAAGTATTACTACGCACCCGGGTGGTGGGCGGGCGGTGAACAGCTGTCCCTCTACATCAACGACGAGGTCTGGAACCAGTTGCCCAAGCACTATCAAGCCGTCGTGCAATCCGCCGCGCTAGCCGCGCACACCACCGCGACGGCCCGATACGATGCCCTCAATCCCCAGGCGCTGGCGCAACTGACCACGAATGGCGCGCAAGTGCGCGCTTTTCCCCGGTCGATCATGGACGCAGCCTTTGAGGCATCGCAGCAGGTCTACAAGGACTTGGGCGCCAAAGACCCCAGATTCAAGGCATTGCATGATAGTTACATGGGCTTTCGCGACAGCGAGATGCCGTGGTTTCGCCTGACCGAGGGCGCGTTCGGCCAATATCTGGGCGTGGCGCTGTCGGCCAGGAGTTAGGAGGAAGCCGGTGCCGAATGGCATTCGGTGAGTTTCAGGGTTTGTGCTAGTAACCACACGTTTTTTACAAAAAAATGGGCGGTTTTGAGGCTTTTGTTGAACGGCATTCGAGTTTCGGCCTGATACAAAGGAGTAATATCCCGGGTCTTGACGCGCATACATGCGGCCTTTAGGCAGCATCGACGTCAATCCGGCAGGATTACATCAGCCCGGATTACCAATATTCCGAGACAGACTTTAAGGTGGTAACAACCATGCAATCCAAGACCAAAAAGCTGCTGGCCGCGCTGATCGCCGCCGGTATCGTCCCGGCCGCCCACGCTGCCGACATCAAGCTGGGCGTGGCTGAAGCCCTGTCCGGCGGCGCCGCCCAGTATGGCGTGTCGATCCGCAACGGTTTCCAGCTTGCCGCCGACGAAATCAATGCCGCAGGCGGCATCAACGGCAACAAGATCGTGCTGGTGATCGAAGACGAACAAGGCAAGAAAGAAGAAGCCATCAACGTCTTCAAGAAGCTGATCTTCAAGGACAACGTCCTGATGGTCTTCGGTCCCACCCTGTCGAACTCCGCCCAGGCCGCCGATCCGGTCGCCCAGGCCGCCAAGACGGTCGCCTTCGGCACCTCCAACACCGCTGACGGCATCACTTCCATCGGCAACTACGTGTTCCGCAACTCGGTCACCGAAGCCGACGTGCTGCCCGCCACCATCTCCACCGTCAAGGCCAAGACCGGCCTGAAGAACGTGGCGGTGCTCTACGGCAACGACGACGTCTTCACCAAGAGCGGCTACGACAACTTCAAGAAGGCCTTGGAAGACCAGAAGATCCCGGTCACCACGACCGAAACGTTCGCCAAGGGCGACGTGGACTTCAAGGCCCAGCTCACCAAGATCAAGGGCACCAACCCCGACGCCATCGTGCTGTCCGCACTGCTGGCCGAAGGCGCCCCGATCATGGTCCAGGCCCGCCAGCTTGGCCTGAACGTGCCAGTCATCGGCGGCAACGGCATGAACTCGGTCAAGATTTTCGACCTGGCCCCCGGCGGCGCATCGAACAATCTCTGGATCGGCAGCCCGTGGTCGATCGAGAACAAGGCCCCCGAGAACGTCAAGTTCATCGACGCCTACAAGGCCAAGTTCACGAATGCTCCCGACCAGTTCGCGGCGCAATCGTATGACGCCATGTACATCGTCGCCCAGGCCCTGAAGAACACCAAGATCTCCGGCGAACTGGCCAAGGATCGCGCTGCCCTGCGCGACGCCCTGCCGGCCGTGACCTGGACCGGCGCCACCGGCCCGTTCAAGTTCCGCCAGGCCAACGATCGCGCCGGTAAGCCGGCCGGTTACGACGCCGACCAGGCGCCGATCGTCAGCGTGACCAAGGACGGCAAGTACGTCATCGAGAAGTAAGCAGTACGCATTCCCGCGCGGGGGGATGCGCCTTGCGGATGGCCTCACGGCCGTCTGCAAGGCGCTTTTTATCGCAGGGCCGTCCCAAGTAGAAAGCTTCCCCGGAAGCAGAAAAGACCTCGCTGTGGGCACGGCGAGGTGGCCCTCTCAGATCTGGAAAGTCCCATCATGTTCGAACAACAATTCGTCAATGCCTTGTCGCTGGGCTGTGTGTATGCACTGTTCGCGCTCGGCTTCACGCTGATCTTCGGCGTGCTCGGGGTGATCAACCTGGCGCATGGCGCCGTCTTCATGGTTGGCGCCTACGCGGCACTTGTCGTGGTTCAGCAGTTCAGCCTGCCCTTGTGGGCCGCGCTGATGGTCGCGTTCTTCGTCGCCGGCTTTACCGGGGTCATCATCGACTACCTGGTCCTCAAGCCGCTGCGCAAGCGCAACGCACCCCACCTGATTCCCATGATCGCCACCATTGGTGTCGGCATCATCCTGAACAACGGCGCCCAAAGCATCTTTGGCGCCAGCAACCTGCGCTTCCCGCACGGCACCGTGCCCGAGGAAGTCATCGAAGTTGCCGGCCTGCATCTGACCGTCATCGAGCTGGGCATCATCTTCCTGTCGTTCGCACTGATGGCCGTGCTGATGTACGTCATGCGCCGCACGCAGTTCGGCCGCGCGCTGCGCGCTATTGCCGAATCGCCCAAGGCGGCCTGGCTGCTGGGCATCAACGTCGAAAAGCTGTTCATCACCACCTCGTTCGCCGCGGCCGCCTTGGGCGGCGTGGCCGGCGTGCTGATCGGCTTGTACTCGAACGCGCTGTTCCCGCTGATGGGCCAACCGATGCTGCACAAGGGCATCGCGGTCATCATCCTGGGCGGCATGGGGGACATCCGCGGCGCCATGCTGGGCGGTCTCTTCCTGGGCTTCGCCGAGGTGCTGTCCGTGGCTTACATCGGCTCCACCATGCGCGACGCGGTGGCTTTCGGCCTGCTGTTCCTGATCCTGCTGGTCCGCCCGCAAGGTCTGTTCGGCAAAGTGGTTCAACGCAAGGCTTAAGGTATGAGCGGATTCGAAAATTTCTGGGCCATCTACGGCAACCTGGTGCTGACGCTTGGCACCAATGCACTCCTGGCCCTCTCCATCTGGCTGACGCTGGCCTGCGGCATGCTGGCCATGGCCAACGCCGCCTTCATGGGCATCGGGGCTTACACCGCCGCGCTGCTCACCATGAATTACGACGCCCCGTTCGCGGTGGCGCTGGCTGGCGGCATGGCCGCGCCCGCGCTGGTGGCGGCCTTGATCGGCCTGCCAACGTTGCGGCTGTCCGGGGTCTACCTGGCAATGGCCACCCTGGGCTTCGGTGAAGTGGTCCGCGTGACCATCCTGAACACCGAGTCCCTCACGGGCGGCGCGCTGGGCCTGAACGGCATTCCGCAGCTCACGCAGTGGTGGCACGTGCTGCTGTCCGTCATCATCGTGCTGTTCGTGCTGTGGCGCGTGCGTGCTTCCAAGATCGGCCGTTCCTTCGACGCCATCCGTGGCGACGAGACGGCGGCTGGCCTGATGGGCATCAACGTGCGTTCGAACAAGATGCTGGCCTTCGTCGCCGGCGCGATGATCGCCGGCCTGGCCGGCGCACTGAACGCGCACCTGACGTTCTTCATCGGTCCCAACGAATACGGCTTCGACCGCGGCGTCGAAATCCTGACGATGGCGATCCTCGGCGGCATCGGCGGCCTGGCCGGCCCCGTGATCGGCAGCTTCATCATTACGGTGCTGCCCGAATTGCTGCGCGGATTTGCGGATCTGCGCCTGATCGCGAATGGAGTGATCCTGGTGGTGATTGTGTTGTTCCTGCCGCAAGGCATCTGGGATCCGGCGCGCTTCAAGCGCTGGATGCGTCAAAGCCGCCAGGGAGGGAAGCGTCATGCTTGAGCTGTCCTCCGTCTCCAAGAGCTTTGGCGGCCTGCATGTGCTGCATGACGTCAGCCTGTCCGTGCCCGAAGGCGCCATCTTCGGCCTGATCGGCCCGAACGGCGCCGGCAAGACCACGGTCTTCAACCTGATCACCGGCCTCTTGCCGCCCAGCGGCGGCGCCATCACGTTCCAGGGCGAAAGCGTCCTGCGCAAGAAGCCGCACAGCATCACGCGCATGGGCATTGCCCGCACGTTCCAGAACATCCGTCTCTTCAAGGAGATGACGCTGCTGGAAAACGTCGTCGTGGGCGCCTACCGCCACATGAACTACGGTTTCCCCAGCCTCCTGCTGGGCCTGCCCGGCTACCGCGAGCACGAGCAGCGCGCCCGTGAGCGCGCGCACGAACTGCTGACGTGGATGCGCCTGGATCACAAGGCCAACGATCTGGCCGACAACCTGTCCTACGGCGAGCAACGCCGCCTGGAGCTGGCGCGCGCGCTGGCCACCGAGCCCAAGCTGCTGCTGCTGGACGAGCCCGTCGCCGGCATGAACACCGGCGAACGCGCCGAACTGATGCGCGAGATCCTGGCGATCCGCGATCGCGGCTACACCATCCTCATGATCGAGCACGACATGCGCTTCGTCATGGGCTTGTGCGAACGGATCGCGGTGCTGAACTTCGGCAAGATCATCGCCTGCGGCGGTCCCGAGGAAATCCGCAACAACGAGCAGGTCATCGAGGCCTACCTGGGCCGCGAAGACGACGAAGACACCGAACAAGCGGAGGCCGCCAAATGAGCGCCATGCTGGAAGTCCGCGGACTCGAGGTCAACTACGGCCACATCGAAGCCGTGCGCGGCATCGACCTGGACCTGAACGCCAACGAAATCACCGCCCTGGTCGGCGCCAACGGCGCCGGCAAGTCGACCACGCTGCTGGCGCTGTCGGGCCTCTTGCCCAAGGCGCGCGGCCGCATTCTCTTCGAGGGTGAAGACGTCACCAACCTCGCGCCGAACCAGTTGGTGTCGCGCGGCATCGTGCAGGTGCCGGAAGGCCGGGCCATCCTCACCACCATGACGGTGCTGGAAAACCTGGAACTCGGCGCCTACCGCCGCGGCCTGAAGAACGTCGCCACCGACCTGGAATACGTGTTCAACCTGTTCCCGCGCCTGAAGGAGCGGATCAACGGCATGGCCGGCAACCTGTCGGGGGGCGAACAGCAGATGCTCGCCATCGGCCGCGCCTTGATGGCCAAGCCCCGTCTGTTGCTGCTGGACGAGCCGTCGATGGGTCTGGCGCCGATCGTGGTCCAGGAAATCTTCCGTTCGCTGCGCGCCATCAACGCCGACGGCCTCACGCTGTTCCTCGTCGAACAGAACGTGCGTCAGGCCTTGAAGATCGCGCAGCACGGCTACGTGCTCGAAAACGGCGCGTTGGCGCTGAAGGGCACCGGCCGCGAACTGCTGGGTCATCCCCGCGTTCTGGAAGCCTATCTGGGCGCCTGAACGGGCAGGGGCTTAATCTGTCCCCTTGAAAAGATTTGCGGCTGCCGCCTGTGGCGGTCAGCCGCAAGCCATCTGGAATCTTTCCGCTTGCCCATTTTTTGAGCATCCGTGTTAGAATTTCAGGCTTTCCCTCATTTTGACCTTTGCACGGGCGGATTCATAACGCTTAGGCGGGGGGCGATAAGGGCTGGAATTTGTAGGCCAGGGGCTGAAACCCAGGGGCTGCAATTTGCGGTCTAGTTTGGGAAAGAACACTGGCGGGATGTTCCGGCCAGAGCAAATTTTTATTCTTAGGAACCATCATGAAGACCTTTGTGGCCAAGCCGCATGAAGTCCAACGTGACTGGTTTGTGATCGACGCCAAGGGCAAAGTCCTCGGTCGTGTGGCCAGCGAAGTCGCACGTC
>Ga0213829_1000206_pt1 | contig 70983 bp, 66 predicted proteins | sample MC6MC0896MG_FD_180665 | JGI IMG/M metagenome (GOLD analysis project Ga0213829, IMG submission 180665) | Enriched soil aggregate microbial communities from Iowa State University, Ames, United States - MC6-MC0896-MG | ecosystem: Environmental > Terrestrial > Soil > Unclassified | place: USA: Iowa... | reverse complement strand
CCGCATTGACGGATTCGTTCAAACAGTTATCGGATATTAAGCTTAATGAACCGTTATCCTTTGCGTTCAGCGTTCATAAAACAGCATGGGATACAAAAGTTTTCCCCGCCTCTTTTAACAACTCAAAAGCGACGGATTCAGTACCTTCACGCTTTGAGCACCTCTGATGCCGAAAACCGCTTCACGCTTTTCGGAATGCTCTCAGTCAGATCATTCAAGATCAGCGCAATCCGATCACGTATTTATGAAAAGGCCCTGATCCGTTCCCGTTGACGGAAAACCAGTACCGGCTTATTATTTGCAAATAGTTTGCAATTGCATTTGAGAGCATATTCAATGGCATTTAAAACAGCTGATCGGGGAGACAGCCCTCCCGCACAACAGGATGTCACATTTGAAGGCTGGCGCCGTGATCGCGGCGAAGCGTCAATGTCCGACGTGCATCGCTCAATTCGGATCGATCGATCTGGCTCTAAATTCCGTCGTGCAATGGCTTTTTTCGGCCCCGGCTATCTTGTTGCTGTCGGCTATATGGATCCCGGAAACTGGGCGACATCGCTCGCGGGCGGTTCCCGCTTCGGCTACACATTGCTGTCGGTGGTGTTGATTTCAAATCTTATGGCCGTGCTGTTGCAGGCGCTGTGCACGCGGCTTGCCGTTGCGACTGGACGCGATCTCGCGCAAGCCTGCCGCGATGCCTATCCGCGCTTTCTTGCCTGGCCCTTATGGTTGCTCGCAGAACTCGCCATATGCGCAACCGACCTTGCAGAAGTGATTGGCACCGCCATTGGCCTTAATCTTCTTTTTGGCATTCCGCTGGAAATCGGCGTCATCATCACCGCAGCCGACGTGCTTCTGGTGCTCTATTTACAGAACAAGGGCTTTCGCCGTGTAGAAGCCTTGATCATTACGCTTCTGGGCGGCATCGCACTTTGCTTCCTGATCCAGATACTAATGGCAGAACCTAAATGGGGTGAAGTGATCCGCGGCTTTGCGCCGACCACGGAGATTATCCGCAACCCGGATATGCTTTATATAGCGCTTGGCATTATCGGTGCGACGGTCATGCCGCATAACCTTTATCTGCATTCCGGTATTATCCAGACCCGCGATTACGGTCACACCCTACCCGAAAAGCGGGAAGCCATACGTTTTGCAACGCTTGATTCAACCATTGCGCTGACGTTCGCGCTGCTGGTCAACGCATCTATTCTCATTCTTGCAGCTGCAAGTTTTCATGCAACCGGCAATACCGGCGTTGAAGATCTCGACAAAGCGCATGCTTTGCTCAATCCCCTGTTGGGTTCTGCACTGGCACCAACCCTTTTCGCCATAGCACTTTTGTGCTGCGGACTAAATTCCACCATCACCGCAACCATGGCCGGTCAGATCGTGATGGAAGGCTTCATTGATATTAAACTGAAACCATGGCTGCGCCGCGCCATTACGCGCTTTGTTGCCATCGTTCCCGCTGCAATCGTTACCATCATGTATGGATCGCAAGGCACCACCGAACTACTGATCCTGTCACAGGTCGTTCTGAGCTTGCAGCTTCCCTTCGCTATCATACCTCTGGTAATGTTTACGGCAGAAAAGAAGAAAATGGGGGCGCTGGTTGCACCGCGCTGGGTAACAATTCTTGCAGCAATCACGGCAGCCATTATCGTGGTGCTGAACTTGAAGCTCATCTACGATTTCTTCATGGGCGTACCGATCTAGCGAATAGATAAAATGTCAGTCGGTCTGTAAGCCGGGTTCTGTATGGCCGGACTTTCGTCCAACGTGGCAGCCATTCATCTGGGACGGATGTTGCCACCCGCCTCTTGCAACCCACCCGGACGACTGATCCGGAAACTGATTGCCAGTTCTTGCGAACTGACGCGCCGTCCCTATTCGGTTTTGCTCCCGATGGGGTTTACCGTGCCATCCACATTGCTGCAGACGCGGTGGGCTCTTACCCCACCCTTTCACCCTTACCCCGTCATCCCTGCCGTTCAATCACAACGGTACGGAAGACGGGGCGGTCTACTTTCTGTGGCACTGTCCCTGGGGTCACCCCCGCCGGGCGTTACCCGGCATCGTATTTCCATGGAGCCCGGACTTTCCTCACCTGCCGCCTTTCGGCATATGACAAGCGCGGCTGCCCGACCGACTGACGGCGCGTATATAGCATGATCGCTTGCGCTGGGAAGCGTGTTTCGAAAAAGTTTATTCACAACAGAAAAGCCGGCAGCAAAACTGCTACCGGCTTTTCGTTTACATCATCGGTCTCAAACGCTACGCAACCGACAATATAAGGTTTTAAAGTCCAGCCATATAGGACTTCACCGAGCTGCAATATTTTGCAGAGGTCGGGTTCATGCGCTTGGCACCGTGACCGGCATTGTACTTGAGGATCGTACCGCAGGTGCTGCCGCCGCCAAGCTTCTGTGCCTGTGCGAGATATTTCATGCCGTACTGAATGTTGGTTGAAGGCTCATAAAGACCCTTGGCGGAGCCGGAATAACCCAGTCCGCGAGCCGTTGAGAGCTTGATCTGCATCAGACCAATTTCACCAGCCGCACCGCGCACATTTGGCTGAAAGTTGCTTTCATGACGAACAACTGCGTGCGCAAGTGCTGATGGAACGCCATAGGTCGCAGCGTAAGAGTTGATGATCTGAGAAAAAGGCTTGCCGGTTCTCTGTACCGACTTTGAAGTCTCAGTGCGCGCCTTGGTGCGCTTTGCAGTTTTTGCAGACGGTTGAGCACGCTTGGTGATCACCGAAGCATTTTTTGCTTTCTGTTTTGGTTCTGCCTTGGCGGAACGCGATGTATTTTCAGACTTGTTGGCTTCAGTGGCCTTGTTCTGTGCCCGGGCCTTGAGCAGGTCTGCGAGATTGGTTGGCTCATTGAGTGGAGCACTCATCGCAGAATTAAGACCAAAAGAACTCATGGCGCCAATAAGGGCGCATACAACAACAAATTTTACTTTCATGACCTACCGTCTTGGATCGTTTTTATGGGGCGTTGCTGGTCTTGGGGCAGCATTGCCGTTTAATTTATGATCCCGCTCAACAGGCTTTTGCCCGCCCGTCACTGCTGGGAATGGCAGTTCATTTGGTGGGGAAATGCAGCCGAAGATTGGTCCGGGAAGTAAAATAGTCTTACAGGTTGTAATAAACCCTGTCACAATCCGTGATGCGCGCAGCGGTGGAAAATCACCACCACCTAAAGATGCAAGTGCGCTAGTTAGATGAAATTATTACAGAAATATGAAAATTGGACATCTCGCATATATGAAGAGACCAAGCTCTTCACGCGGTAACATTCTGGAGTGAAAAAATAAGCCGGTAGAGGGTATCTATAGTAGATACATCGGCAACACCGTCCACATTTTGTGTCCGAAAATGCCGCTGAAATGCCTTAATCACGGTCTCGGTTGCCTCATCGAACCCACCATTGATCTCGATTTTATAGCCATAAAGCGCAAGCATAGACTGTAAAGCCTCGACGGGCTGGCCCTGTTCGCCGCGCGCGAGAAAGCGCCCACCGCGGATCGGCGTTGGCTCGATATAATGCCCGATCCCTGCTTCATGAAGCTTCTTCCAGGGGAAATTATGCCCCGGATCGGTCTTGCGCTCTGGCGCTATATCCGAATGCGCCAGCACATTTTCCGGGCGAATTTCATACCGACCGCAAATGCTGCGGCACAAATCGATCACCGCTTCGATCTGCTTCTCTGCGAAAGGCGGATAGTTTTCAAGATTACCCGGATTGACGATCTCAATGCCGATGGAGGCCGAATTGATGTCGGTTTCGCCCTTCCAGAAGCTTTGGCCTGCATGCCATGCGCGCGCCTTTTCAGACACCATCTGCACCACCCGGCCATCCTCATGCACGAGGTAATGCGCAGAGACTTCCCGTTCCGGCGATTTCAACACGTCCAATGCTTCTTGCGCGGTCGCAAGACCGGTATAGTGCAAAATGAGATAGGTGGGCGTCTTGCCGTCGCGTCGTGGACCAAAATTCGGAGATGCATCAATCGAAGCTGCCGGATAATCAGGCTTCACCAGCGCGAGATCGGCCAAGGCTTCGTCCTGTGTGACGTCTGCACCGCTCATGCGGCCTCCAGTTGTTTTTCTACGCTTGCCCAAGCCGAATTAATCGCAGCAAGGCGCGCATTGGCAATATTGATGAATTCGAGTGGAAGACCTTCGGCAACCAGCCTGTCCGGGTGATGTTCTTTCACAAGCGCACGATAACGTTTTCGCGCATCTTCAAATGAAACGCCGCGATCCAATCCAAGAATGGCAAAAGGATCACCCTCGCCGCGATTGACGTGCCGAAGCGCGATGCGATCAAAGCCCTCTTCGTCATAGCCGAAAATTTCTGCCACGCTCGACAAGAAAGCCATTTCTTTCTCATGCACATAGCCGTCCGCGGTCGCAATATGAAACAACCCGTCGAGAATATCCTCAAGCAGATGGCAATTCTCGTCGCCTTCGCGACAAAGCCCTGCAAGCTGACGCGCATAGCTTTCGTAACCTGCTACATCCTGCTGCGCGAGATTGTAAAGGCGCACGACATGGGCATATTCTTCTTCGGGCACAGAAAAAATGCTCTTGAAAGCGCGGAACTCATCCTGCGTCACCACGCCATCGGCCTTTGCCATTTTGGCGGAAAGCGCGATCATTGCGATTGAGAACGCAACACGCCTGCGCGTATCGGCGTCGCCCTCGAAAACCGTTCGCACAGCTTCGATTACGCTCGAAATAGCGTTAAACGTTATAGAGGTGACAAATTCACCGATGCGGACCCAGATCGACATGAATCGTTTCTATATAATTCCGTAATGGCTGGAAACAACAACCCGCTACAAAATTCGAAAAAACAATAATTTAGAAGAATGTTCGCTTCGTCATAATGATTATTGCGCGGCCTGACGCGCTTCAAATGATCGTTGCGCGGCAGTGACGGCCGCCTCACCCGCAGCCTGTACCTGCTCGGCATTCTGGCCCACTGATTTTGCAGCGGCTTCCGCATTAACACGTGCGCGTTCGATGGCGGCTTTCTGCTCTTCTGGCGTCATGACACCGGAATTATCCTGCAATGCCTTGATCAGATCAGGCCCTTCCTGCTCTGACGCAGGTGCAGCGGTTGTTTGCTCTGGCGTGGCAGGAACAGCCGACTGCTCATCCTCTCCTTTGCCGCAAGCAGCAAGGGCAACCAGAACAATAGCGGAAATCACAAATAGAAAATGTCGGCTCATAACAAAAGACATAACCGAAGAAAGCCTGCGTTTGAACATGGAAAACGCAGTTATACTGTCTTTATTGACGATCACTGCGAGATTACCCATCAACTTTGCTCCATACGGGACAAATGGCGATCCGTTGATCGGACCGCCATTCGATTGCCAATGACTATGACTGGCGCAACATCACGCGAACTGCTTCTTAATTCGCAGGTGGAGTAGTTGGTGCCGGCGCGGGGGCCGGTGCGGGCGCAGGTGTTGCAGGCGTAGTCGTGGTTGTATCGCTGTTTGCAGGCGCGGACGGCGTGCTTGTCGTATCTTTCGAGTTATCGCTGCATGCTGCAAGACCCAAAAACGATACGGCAGCAACCGAAGCAATTAGAAACTTCTTCATGATGACTATCCTTCCCTAGAACTTAGCTCAAAAACTCAGCGTTGCGGGGATATAGCCAACGCTCTCTGGTTTCTGGTGCCTGACCGTTCTAACGGCCAATCACCTTCACAAGACAATCGTCACACCGCTCTTTCGTCCCCGGCGGTGCTTTTGACGATCTCAACATCACAGGACAAAACGGCGAGCATGCGGAAAGGTTCTCTCAATTAGTCTTACGGCTGGTAACAAACCGAAATAATAACAAAGTAGTAACCATATTTTCCCACGTCACGCGTCTGTCACCCGAGAGTGCTTAACTCCGATACCAAGACCGGATTCGTCTTTCATGAACGGCACCTTTTTTCGAAAGCCATTTCTTGCCTTTCAAGATGTGCTTAACAATACGGGGAACTGGGAATGCCCAAGCAGAATGGCAGCGGCACGATCCTTAAGCGCGCAGTCACGCAAAACCATGCGCTTTCGCGCGACGGCGTGTCTGAAAGATTATTCGCCTGGCTATTCAAAGGGCTTGTCTATCCGCAGATCTGGGAAGACCCGGAAGTGGATATGTTGGCTCTGGCCATTCAACCCGGTCACCGCATCGTCACGATTGCCTCAGGTGGCTGCAATGCGCTTTCTTATCTGATCGCTGATCCCGCCAGCGTAGAGGCCGTCGATCTGAACAGCGCCCATGTCGCCTTCAATCGGCTGAAACTTGGTGCCTTGAAGCACCTGCCAGATTATTCGAGCTTCTACCGCTTCTACGGCAAAGCCGACGACAAGGCCAATCTCGCAGCTTATCAGCGTTTCATTCGCCCACATCTCGATAATGAAAGCCGCGCTTACTGGGAAAAGCGCAAATGGAGTGGTCGCCAGCGCATCTCAATATTCTCGCGTGATCTTTATCGTCACGGCTTGCTCGGTGTGTTTATCGGGATGGGGCATCGAGTCGCCCGTCTTTACGGCATTGATCCGCGCGACATCCTTAAAGCACGCACCATGGAAGAACAGCGCAGCTATTTCGACACTGCACTCGCCCCTTTGTTTGAAAAACGCATGGTCCGCTGGGCTACGGCACGCAAATCCTCGCTGTTTGGCCTTGGTATTCCGCCGCAACAATATGATGCGCTCGCAACAGCCGGAAATGGCGACATGGCCTTTGTGCTGCGCGCACGGCTGGAAAAACTTGCCTGTGCCTTTCCATTGGCTGAAAACTATTTCGCCTGGCAGGCTTTCGGACGCGGCTATAGCCATGATGCAGAAACAGGGCCGTTGCCGCCTTATCTGTCGCGAACGAATTTCGACACTGTGCGCACCCGCGTTGATCGGATGAGTGTGCGCAATGCAAATTATACGGAGTTTCTTGCTCAGAAACCGGCCTCATCTGTGGATCGATATATTCTGCTCGACGCGCAGGACTGGATGAACGACGACCAGCTCAATGCACTGTGGAGCGAAATTACGCGCACGGCAGCTCCGGGTGCACGCGTCATCTTTCGCACCGCCGCTGAGCCAAGCTTGCTGCCGGGGCGCGTAGACCCAACTATCCTCGATCATTGGGACTATCAGGAAGAGCAGTCGCGTGCGCTGCATGATCGTGATCGCTCTTCCATCTATGGCGGCTTCCATCTCTATGTTTTGAAAGACGCATAAATGGGCGCTAATCCGCGAGCAGTTCCCGGTGTCGACCATGCAAGCCTGATGGACAGGGTCTATCGGCGACAGCGCCATTTTTACGATGCCACGCGCAAATATTATCTATTGGGTCGCGACCCGATGATTGCAGGATTGAACGTACCAAAAGGTGGCAGTGTGCTGGAGATCGGTTGCGGCACCGGGCGCAATCTCGTCAAGACAGCCGAGACTTATAAAGATGCTCAGCTTTTCGGCATCGATATATCAGCCGAAATGCTTGATACGGCTCGCAACGCCGCAAAACGGGCGAATATTTCCGAACGCACCAGACTAGAACTGGCAGATGCAACACATTTTGATCCCCAAGCACTTTTCAATATAAACAGTTTTGATCGTATCTTCATTTCTTATGCGGTTTCAATGATACCTCAATGGCAATCGGTCATCACAGAAAGCATCCGCCATTTAAAGCCCGGCGGAGAGCTGCATATTGTCGATTTCGGCGATCAGAACCGCCTGCCCGGCTGGTTCAAAAAAGCACTCTTTACGTGGCTTGACTGGTTTCACGTCACACCACGTGAAGATCTTTTCATGGTTTCAGACAAGCTTGCAAAAGCGCAAAGCGCCAATCTGGAACTAAAAGTGCTGCATCGCGGCTTCGCATGGATCGCCATAATCCGAGCAAACCGATAAAAATTTCGAGCAAAGTTTTGCTGCCTCAACTGGTGACGCAGGCAACCGGATCGCGTAACCCTTGTTAAGACTGATTCGCGACACCGGGACTATTGTATGAACGCTCTCGCCAGCCGCTGCTTTCTTGCTCTTGGAGCTTTTCTTCTGTCTGCCTGCACGACAGTGGATTACGACTTTTCAGATGTAAAAAAGTCCAACAACAAGCTGCAGCAAATGGCGCGGCCATCAGGTGCCATCAATGCTCCACGTTTCGGGGATCGCAAGCCATTTGAATGGACAGGCCGCACACCGTGGCATTATCCAGTTCACGGCACGGATGTTTCCAAATATCAGGTCGATGTCGATTGGGCTGCGGTTCGCGCCAGCGGTATATCATTCGCCTTCATCAAGGCCACCGAGGGCGGCGACCGCTTTGACGAACGTTTTACCGAGCATTGGAATGGTGCAAAACAGGCAGGCATTCCGCGCAGTGCCTATCACTTCTATTATTTCTGCCGTCCGGCGATCGAGCAGGCGCGCTGGTATATCCAGAATGTACCGCGTGATCCAAACGCCTTGCCGCCAGTGCTTGATATGGAATGGAATGCCCATTCGCCCTCATGCAAGCTGAGGCCAAATGAAGCAATCGTGCGCAAGGAAATGAAGATTTTCCTCGACGCCGTTGAGAAACATTACGGCAAGCGCCCCATCATTTACACGACCGTCGATTTCTTTGATGAGAATAATCTCAATCAGTTGCACGGTTATCCATTCTGGCTGCGCTCAACGGCCGGTCACCCGACAGAGAAGTACGGGCCGCATCCATGGACATTCTGGCAATATACCGGAACTGGAACGATCCCCGGTATTAAAGGCGATGCAGACATCAATGTCTTTGCAGGCAGTCAAGCCGCATGGAAAAAGTGGCTGGAAAGCAACAAAGCCCGCTAACTCTTCATCAATTAACGACTCACACCAAGTTTTGCTTCATTTCCGATGTGTGATGAGGCAATAACTTGAAAAACAGATTGGGAAGTTCTTTCCCTTTTAATTGTGAGTTTTCCCGATGAAATTTATAGCTTCAGTCATGGCAACCGCCTTGCTGGCATCGACCGCTTTCACTGGCGCACAGGCTTCCGGTTCTCCCGCACCGGCAGCGAGCGCTGAAAGTGCCGTCAACTTACCAAAGCCGGAATGTGAAACTGATTACGGTCAGTGGATGGAAAATCTGACCAAGGAAGCCCGCGAAGCAGGCGTTGGTGAGAAAGGCATTGCTGAACTGCACAAGGCAACGCTTGAACAAAAAGTTCTTGATCGCGACCGCAAGCAGACCGTCTTCAACCTCACCTTCACCGAATTTTCAAAGCGCCTGATCTCGGAAGCGCGCCTGAAAAATGGTCAGAACAATCTGGTCAAATACGCCGATGTTTTCAAAAAGGTTGAGGACACTTATGGCGTGCCCGGTCCGGTACTCGCAGCCTTCTGGGGCCTCGAAACCGATTACGGTGCCATTCAGGGCGATTTCGACACGCTCAATGCGCTTGTAACGCTGTCTTATGATTGCCGCCGCCCAGATCTGTTTCGTCCGCAGTTAATCGCGCTTCTCAAGCTGTTCGACACTGGCGTTGTCGATGCTGCCACGACCGGCGCATGGGCTGGCGAAATCGGCATGATGCAGCTTTTGCCAAAGGATTATCTGGAGCGCGGCGTCGATGGTGACGGCGACGGCAAGGTCGATATGAAGACCAGCGTTCCCGATGCGATGATGACCGCAGGACGTATGATTTCCGAACTCGGCTGGAAGCGCGGCGAGCCATGGCTTGAAGAAGTGCGCATCACCAAAGATCTGCCTTGGGAGGAATCCATCCGCACCAACCGCAAGCCGCATTCATGGTGGGCGGAGCAAGGCGTGACCGGCCTCAATGGTCCACTCGGTCCCGATGATGGCGATGCGTCACTCTTGCTACCATTGGGTCGCAAAGGCCCGGCCTTCCTGTCCTATGCCAATTTCGACATTTTTGTCGAATGGAACAAGTCTATCGTTTACGCAACGACCGCCGCCTATTTTGCCACCCGCCTTGCTGGTGCGCCTGCATTCAATCCCGGCAATCCCGATCAGGGTCTGACACAGGAACAGATGAAGGAATTGCAGACCAAGCTTCAGGCGCGCGGTTATGAAATGGGCAAGATCGACGGCGTGTTCGGCGTGCTGACGCGCGATGCCGTGCGCACCGAACAATTGCGCCTTGGAATCCCGGCCGATTCTTGGCCCACCCCTGAACTGCTCGAAAAGCTTTAATTACAGAATTAATCAAAGGCGCGGACCAGTTCCGCGCCTTTCAAATGAGACGCACATCTTATCCGAAAACCGGTTCCCACTTTTCGGGATGCGCTTATGCAAGCAAATCATTCGCCATGATCTCCACCCTGATTATCGTTATGCCCGTTTTCGCCCTCATCTTTTCAGGTTGGGGTGCTTTCAGGTTGAAAATATTGGGGCCGCACGCAATCGCAGAACTCAATCGCTTTGTGGTTTATCTCGCTTTGCCTGCACTACTTTTCGACATCATGGCCAATACCCATGGCAGCGATCTGTGGCAGCCGGGTTTTATCAGCGTCTTCCTGTTAAGCAGCGCCGTGGCCTTTGCCCTACCCTTCATCGTCCGCCTTCGTGGCAAACTGCCCTTGGCTGACAACGCGCTTGATGGACTGAACGCTGCCTATCCCAATACGGGCTATATGGGCATTCCGCTTTCGATGATCGCTTTCGGATCAGGCGTTCTTGCTGCAACGACAATTTCCATCATCATTACCGTCTGCGTAACCTTCGCTTTTGCCATCATCCTCATTGAGATCGGCAAGCAGACGGAAAAGAAACCGCTGCATCTTATCTGGAAGGTCGCACGCTCCCTGATCCGCAATCCGCTGCTCGTTGCACCAGCACTGGGAACGCTCGTGTCATTCGCGGGCATAAGCATCCCCGCACCTGCTGAAACTTTTCTGAAAATGCTTGGCGGTGCGGCGTCACCCTGCGCTCTTGTCGCGCTCGGCCTTTTTTTGGCACAACCACGCAAGATCGAGCGTGACAGCGTCAATGCAATCGCTTTCCTCGTGTCAGTCAAACTAATCGTCATGCCGCTTACAGCATGGCTGCTTTCGATCTATGTCTTCAATCTGCCAACCCATCTGGCCCAAAGCGCAACATTGCTTGCAGCGCTGCCCGCTGGCACCGGCCCTTTCATGCTTGCCGAACATTACCGTCGCGAGGCGGCTATAACGTCTAACGTCATCCTCTATTCGACAGTTCTTTCGGTACTGACTCTGTCAGCTTTTCTCGCCTTCATCCGCTAAAAAACGGTAACGCGCTCACCAAAATTGGCGCTTTCGTGGCATTTTCATGAAATGTGAACAAAATTTTACGGGTAAAAATTTCAATGGCTTAGGTGGTAAACAGAAGGTTTTTTTCGCTATCACCGCATATTGCAGTACGAAACCTTCTTTTGTTTGAGGCGTTTTAAGCTTAGATTCCATTTCTCTACCAGCGCGTGCCCGATCTGATCGGGCGCAAAACAGGAGACAGACCAATGGGACTTACGCGATCTCTGAATGTCCTCATGATCTGTGCAGCATTCGCATTTGTTGCAGCGTTGATAGCAGGCGTCATTCCCTGATTGGGAGTAGCCTAAGCCATTAGAAGATATTGGTTTTGAGGATAGACCAATCCTTCTCATCTGAAAGAAAAGCCCGGTTTTAACCGGGCTTTTCACGTTTCAGGCCACTTCCAGCGACGTTTCTGTTTTGGGTCGAATGCCGATCATGTGGCAAATGGCATAAGGTAAATCGGCACGGTTCATCGTGTAGAAATGGAAATCCTGCACACCACGCTCAATCAGATCCATCACCTGCTCGGCAGCAATTGCCGCTGCGACAAGCTGATGCGTCTGCGCATCGTTTTCCAGCCCGTCAAAGCGCTCTGCAAGCCATGCCGGAATATGTGTCGCCGAACGTGCGCAGAAATTACTGACCTGCTTAAAATTGTGCACCGGCAGAATGCCCGGAACAATCGGAATATAAATACCTGCACGACGCACACGCTCGACATAACGCTCATAAAGATCGTTCTCGAAGAAGAACTGCGTAATGGCACGCGTTGCACCATTGTCGACCTTGCGCTTGAGCATATCGATGTCGGTTGCAAAATCCGGGCTTTCGGGATGCTTTTCCGGATAGGCAGAAACTGAAATATCGAAATCCGCAAGCTTGCGCAGGCCACCCACAAGGTCCGCACCATTCTGGTAGCCGCCGGGGGTGGGCACATATTTTTCGCCTATACCGCTTGCCGGATCACCGCGCAGCGCGACAAAGCGATTAACGCCAAGGGCTGCAAATTCCTGCGCAACATGATCCACTTCCTCCCGCGTTGCGTCAACGCAGGTGAGATGGGCTGCCGGCTGGATGTTTGTTTCTTTAAGAATGCGCGCAACTGTACGGATCGTGCGCTCGCGCGTCGAACCACCCGCACCATAGGTTACAGAGACAAATTCAGGCTGTAGCGGCGCAAGCCGCGTCACCGTTTCCCACAGGCGCTGTTCCATTTCCTCCGACTTGGGCGGGAAGAATTCAAACGATACCCGTGTGGTCTGGCCGATGTCAGATCGGCGTGAAAGACCGTAAAAGCCCATTAGACTGTCTCCGTCATGCTTGCATTCTGTGGTGCCGGATCGGCGATCAGCATGCGTGGGTCACGGCCAAGCCACAGCTTCACCGTCAGTCCATCGTCGCCATTTGCAGCCTTCGGCCCCAGTTCGATTGTTTTCGCGGGCTCAAGCCCCGCTTCTTTCATCCAGCCCAGCATCTGCTCATCGCTGAAACCCAGTCGCAAATGCGCGTGTTCCTCGCGCAAAAAATCAAGCCGGTGCGGAGCAAAATCCACAATCAGCAAACGTCCGCCCGGACGCAGCGCACGCGCCGCCTCACGGATCGCTGCCAGCGGATCATCAAGAAAATGCAGCACCTGATGGATTGTCACGAGATCAAAATTTTCGCGCTCAACAGGCAATGCATAGACATCACCCTGTCTGACCTGCGCATTGCTCACCGATGCGAGATCAAGATTGGCACGCGCAACAGAAAGCATGTCACGATTGATATCGATACCAAGCCCACGCACATAAAGCTTTGAGAACAGTTCCAGCAATCGGCCCGTACCTGTTCCAACATCAAGCATGGCCTGGAAAGGCTTGTCGCCAATAATATTCTTAAGTGCGACTTCCACTGCATTTTCTGGAACATGCAGCTTGCGGATTTCATCCCAGCTACCGGCATTTGCACTGAAATAAGCTGCTGCCTTTTCCTGACGACTGGATTTAACCTGCGTCAGCCGCTCCATATCGCGCTCAAGCAGCGTATCCGCGCTATCGAGCCGCGCCAGCAGATTGCGCGCAACTTCACCGCAAAGAGCATTGTCCGACAGCCGGAAATAAGCCCATGCACCTTCCTGATAGCGATCGATGAGATCAGCCTCGCCCAGCAATTTCAGGTGGCGCGAAACACGCGGCTGCGATTGGCCAAGAATCGTGGTCAGGTCTGAAACGGTAAGATCGCCTCGGGAAAGAAGCGCAAGGATGCGCAGACGGCTTGGCTCAGCCACTGCTTTTAACACATCCACCATCTGATCGAGCTGCAAGCGCAATTCGCAATCTCCATACGCTTCTAAAGATATAAAGATATGTTTATGTGAATTGTGAGCATCGCGCAAGCAGTTTTCGCAATCCCGTTGGAGCAAGAGCGCAATCAGGATATTATGAACACGAATCCGACGGGCAAAAGGATGACCGCCATGGGTGCAAGCACTGAACGACAGAAGGCAATCGCAAAATCGCTCACGCTTTTGCTTCCTGCAGTCCCATATTCCGATTCAGAGCCAATCCGCGCGGCAGCTCTTGCACCGCATATGAAAACACTTCCGCCGTCCATTGCTGTATGGCTTGCCACCGTAGCCCATGTTCGCCATGCGCACACAGACTATGACACGCTGCGCGATGACGGTTACGATAAGGATTCAGCACGTTTCTTTGTGATGAATGCGATCAATTCCAAGCTCACGGAATGGCGCGCAACCCGGCTCGTGACTGCTGATGAAGACGAGAAAGTCGATCTGTGAAAATTGACGGGCTATTTTTGCACGACAATAAACAGACGTGGAAAACGAAGAAGAACACGACCGTCTTTGGTTTCCGGGTAGTTCTTACTGATCGCCGATTTGTAAGCACTCAGATACTGGCTCTGCTCTGCCTCGTCCAAAGGGTCGAGAAACGGGCGAAGGCCCGTGGATTTGACCCATTCAACGATTGCATCAACGCCGTTCAGCGGATGATTATAAATCGTATGCCAAATATCAATGCGCGACGCCTCACCTGCAAAGGCATTGTAGAATTCTGAAACCTGCGGCAGCGCTGCTCTTCCCGTTTTGCCTATTTTTGCCCTGAACGCTTCTGTTTGAGCCACCTCGCGCATTGCTGCATGCGATGGCTCCATAACATTATCAGGCATCTGAACTGCCAGAAATGCACCGGGCTCTAAAAGTGACACAAGCCGCTTCATTTCCGCAACGGGATCAGGAAACCACTGGAAGACCGCATTGGAAAACAGCACATCCGTTTGCGGATCCGGCTCATAACGCGTTGCATCGGCGACCGAAAACTCGACCTGTGGCAGACGCGCCTCGGCCTTTTCAATCATATCAGGTGAACTATCAAAACCTGACACATGCGCATCGGGCCAGCGCTGAACCAGGAGCTCGGTGGAGTTACCCGGACCGCAGCCAATATCGACAATCTTGCGCGGATTATCGATCTTTATCTGTGCCAGAAGATCAGCCGCAGGCCGACTGCGTTCATCCTCAAACTTCAGATATTGCTGTGCGGACCAGTCTTTCATGCTCAACTCCCTCCAAAGAAAAAGGCCGGAGCTAAGCCCCGGCCTTTGATTTCTTAGCGTGTCAGCGGCTTGTAGGTAACCCGCTTCGGATTGACGCTTTCAGGTCCGAGACGACGAACCTTGTCCGCTTCATAATCCTCAAAGTTGCCTTCAAACCATTCGACATGGCTATCGCCTTCGAATGCCAGAATATGTGTGGCAAGACGATCAAGGAACATACGATCGTGCGAGATGATAACAGCGCAGCCAGCGTATTTTTCAAGCGCATCTTCGAGCGCTGCCAGCGTTTCGGTGTCAAGATCGTTGGTCGGTTCGTCAAGCAGCAGCACATTGCCGCCAGCCTGCAACATCTTGGCAAGATGCACGCGATTGCGCTGACCGCCGGACAGATTGCCGACTTTCGCCTGCTGATCGCCACCCTTGAAGTTGAACGCACCGCAATAAGCGCGGGAGTTCATTTCAAATTTGCCGAGCTTGATAATGTCGTTGCCGCCGGAAATTTCTTCCCAGACATTCTTGTTCGGATCAAGATGATCGCGGCTCTGATCGACATAACCAAGATGCACGGTGTCACCGATACGGATCGAACCCGAATCCGGCTTTTCCTGTCCGGTAATCATCTTGAACAGCGTCGATTTACCGGCACCGTTTGGACCGATAACACCAACAATACCGCCCGGAGGCAGCTTGAAAGTCAGGTTTTCGATCAGCATACGGTCGCCAAACGACTTGGTCAGACCTTCGGCTTCAATAACCACCTGACCAAGACGCTCGCCAGCCGGGATCAGAATCTGGGCATCGCCCGGGCGCTGATTGTTGGCAGCTTCGACAAGCTGGTCATAGGCCTTGATACGTGCCTTGGACTTGGACTGACGTGCCTTAGGGCTCGCTGCAATCCACTGGCGTTCACGCTCAAGCGCTTTCTGGCGGGAATCGTCTTCACGACCTTCCTGAATCATACGCTTGGACTTGGCTTCCAGATAAGCAGAGTAGTTGCCTTCGTAAGGAATGCCGCGACCACGGTCGAGTTCGAGAATCCAGCCGGTTACATTGTCAAGGAAGTAGCGATCATGCGTGATGAGCAGGACAGCGCCTTCATATTCACGTAAGTGCTTTTCGAGCCATGCAGTTGTTTCAGCGTCAAGGTGGTTGGTCGGTTCGTCAAGCAGCAGCAGGTCTGGCTTCGACAGAAGCAGCTTGCAAAGTGCAACACGACGACGCTCACCGCCCGAAAGTGTTGTGACATCGGCATCGGCTGGCGGGCAACGCAGTGCTTCCATCGCCATTTCAACCTGACTGTCCAGATCCCACAGGTTCTGGCTGTCGATGAGATCCTGAAGAGCCGCACCCTCGTCAGCGGTTTCATCAGAATAGTTCATCATCAGTTCGTTGTAACGGTCGAGAATGGCCGTCTTCTTGGCCACACCTTCCATGACATTGCCAAGAACATTCTTTTCAGGATCAAGATGCGGCTCCTGCGCGAGGTAACCACAGGTCGCACCGTCCGCGAGCCAGGCTTCGCCGGTGTAATCCTTGTCGAGACCGGCCATGATCTTGAGAATTGTCGATTTACCGGCACCGTTTGGACCAAGAATACCGATCTTCGCATCTGGATAGAAAGACAGATGAAGATTTTCGATAACTTTTTTAGCGCCGTAGGCCTTATTCAGCCCGGACATATGATAGATGAATTGGCGTGCCATAAAGCGCGTCGTCTCCACGAGTTAAGAAGCGCGAACGGCCAATATGCCGAACCGCAGGGAAAATGCTGCAGGGTATGTAGGCGAAATAGCGCGCGGAAGCAAATATCATCGCGCGAAGTCCGGCCTGAAATATGTCTGGATAAAATGAAACCGGGCGCGGATATTTCCGTCACCCGGTTTCCCCTCTGGCCACCACTCGGGAAAGTATCCTCCCTTTCGCCGAATGGCCTGCTCTGTATGCCCCGAAGCTGGTATTTAACGCCGTCTGAAACGCTGTCCCCATGCCCTGTTAAAGACAGATTTGCCTATGATTTTGCTCTTTTCAAGCGGAATTTGCTCAAAAAATGCAAATGCCTAAAATTAATTCATTCAACCTCTGGATGCCTTATTTACAGACGCACCCAAAAGAGAATTTGACTATTTGCTCGGCATAAATTCTGATGTTCTGATGTCATTTCAAATCATCCATCGCCTGAAACTTGCAGACGAAACCGAACTGCCATTTCGGCAGTCGCTCGCTGCTCTGCCAAAAGCAATCATCCACATCTGCCACGGACTTGCCGAACACTCAGTGCGCTATGCCCGGTTTGCGCGCGCCCTCAACCTGGCCGGTTACAACGTCTATGCGCATGATCATCGCGGCCATGGCGCCAATATCGGTCCTCATGCGCCAAGAGGAATATTCGCACGAAAAGACGGCAGCAGCGTGGCTATTGACGATATTCTGGCACTAAACCACCATATTCACACCTCACATCCCGGTTTGCCGGTGGTTTTGTTCGGGCATTCCATGGGAGGCCTGATTGCCCTCAATTATACATTGAAGCATTCTGACACCGTTGATGCGGTTGCAGTGTGGAACTCCAATTTCAATGGCGGCATCGAAAACCTTGCGGCAACCGCACTTCTTTATGCTGAGCGCATGCTCAAAGGTTCCGACGTTCCAAGCACAATCCTGCCGAAGCTGACTTTCCGCGCCTGGGGCAATTCCATTCCCGGCCATCAGACAGCTTTCGACTGGCTTTCGCGTGATCCCGCCGAAGTCGAAGCCTATGTGAACGATCCTTTATGCGGCTTTGATGCCAGCGTTGCTTTATGGATCGATATTTTCCGTATGATGAAAGCCGGAGCAAAAGACAGCAACTTTGCAAACATCCGCAAAGACTTACCGTTCAACCTTGTTGGCGGCGAAGAGGACCCCGCAACCGATAAAGCCAAAGCGACACGCAAACTCGCTCAAAGAATGCAGGCAATGGGCTTTAAAAATGTCACCTGCACCATTTATCCCAAAACGCGCCACGAGAGCCTGAACGACATAAACCGGGATGTGGTCACGCAGAATTTTCTGAATTGGCTGCGCGAGGTACTTCCGTCGCGTCACAAGTCCGGGTAAAAGCGGCCTATATTCCAGTTTGAGGCCAAGCCGGGGCTTTCCTGAAAAGCCTTGGTTTGACTTGCGATCAATGTTATGGAGCCCGCCTTGCGCGCTACAGGGCACCTGTACTGAGACATTAAACACTGATTTTACGGTAAATGCGCAAGGAATGAAGGAAGCTCCGCTTGGCAACACCAACGATTTCTGTGGTCATACCCTGCCGCAATGAAGCCGACAATCTCGCTTTTCTGCTCGATGAAGTCGACAGCGCCATGCTGGGCCGCGCCTATGAAGTCATTGTCGTAGACGATGGCTCGACAGATTCCACCAGCGACGTTCTGGCTGGACGCATCCATGCAGGCAAGCCATTGCGCCATATTCGCCACGATCGCTCATCTGGTCAGAGTGCGGCACTGCGCTCTGGCGTTTTTGCAGCGCGCGGCCAGATCGTCGTCACGATGGACGGCGATGGTCAGAACAACCCGGCCTACCTGCCAGCGCTTGCAGATGCTTTGATCAATGCCGGTCCGGCTTTCGGCATTGCAGCCGGTCAGCGCCTCAAGCGCACCGATACCAAACTCAAGCAGCTTTCGTCGCGCTTTGCCAATAATCTGCGCGGTGCCATCCTCAAGGACAAGACGCGCGATTCCGGCTGCGGACTGAAAGCTTTGCACACCGATCTTTTCCGCCAACTGCCGTTTTTTGACGGCTGGCACCGCTATCTGCCAGCACTTGCGCTGCGCGAAGGCTTTGACGTGGTGCATATTGATGTCACCGACCGCGAACGTCGCCACGGCAAATCCAATTACGGTATTCTCGACCGCGGTCTGCGCGGCGTTCTCGACCTTTATGGCGTGTGGTGGCTTCGCAAGCGTCGCAAGGTAGTCCCGCGCGTGACGGAGATTACCCATGACTGATATTTTGAATAGCTTCCTGCAATGGCTGCACGATGTTTTCGTGGCACAATGGGATGGCTGGATCATTCTTGGCTTTGTCGCACAGGCCTGCTTTACCATGCGCTTTGTCGTTCAATGGCTTGCTTCCGAGAAGGCCAAAAAGAGCGTCATGCCGGTGGCATTCTGGTTCTTTTCGCTATTTGGCGGCGCACTGCTGCTTATCTATGCGATCCAGCGCAAAGACCCGGTGTTCATCGCCGGTCAGGGCTTTGGTCTCATCGTTTATATCCGCAATCTCTGGCTCATCGCCAATGAGAAGAAGCGTTTGAAAACAGCGGATTAAAACAAAAAAGCCGGTCTAATCAGACCGGCTTTCTTATATTACGTACGACCCACTGAACGATAATCCAATCCAGTGCCAGCCACATCATCCGCCTTATAGACATTGCGCAGGTCAATCAGCACATTGCCTTCCATCACACGCGCAACACGTTTCAAATCAAGTGCACGATAAGCATTCCATTCGGTCAACAGCGCAACAACGCCTGCTCCATCGGCCGCTTCATAGGCAGAGCTGCACCAGACCACGTCCGGCAGAACGGCCTTTGCAGCCTCCATCGCCTCGGGATCATGTGCACGCACGGAAATGCCAGCCTTTTGGATAGCCGCGACAATATCAAGCGAAGGCGACTCGCGAATATCGTCCGTGTTCGGCTTGAAAGCGATGCCAAGCACGGCAACCGTTTTAGTGCCACTCTCACGAGCAGCCGCTACGATACGCTCCGCCATCGACAGCTTGCGCGCCTCATTAACCGCAATCACTTCTTCGATCAGCGACTGCGGTGCATCATATTTCTTACCGGTCGCAGCGAAAGCTCGCGTATCTTTTGGAAAACACGAGCCGCCAAAACCGGGACCAGCATGCAGGAATTTTGAGCCAATGCGATTATCCATACCGATGGCGCGCGCGACTTCCTGCACGTTTCCGCCAGTCTTTTCACACAGATCAGCCACCTGATTAATGAAAGTCACCTTCATCGCCAAAAATGCATTGGCTGCATATTTGATGATTTCGGCATTTTCCAGCGACGTGATGACCATAGGCGTTTCGCGCAGATAAAGTGGGCGATAAAGCCGCTGCATGGCAGCTTTTCCGCGCTCATCATCGACACCAACGACAACCCGATCAGGCCGCATGAAGTCCTCAATGGCAGAGCCTTCACGCAGAAATTCAGGGTTTGAAACCATGGAGAATTCAACACCCGGGCGAGCAGCCGCAATCCGATCGCGAATACGCGCATTTGTGCCGACCACAACGGTCGACTTGATGACAACCACGGCACCCGGCTTCATTGAGGCTGCAATCTCATCTGCAGCCGCTTCAATATATTGCAAGTCCGCCTCGCCATCGCCGCGCCGCGAGGGCGTACCGACAGCAATCAGGATCACGTCTGCATCGGCAACACTGCTGACAAGATCGGTGCTGAATTCCAGCCGTCCGTCACGAATGTTACGTGCCAGAAGCTCATCAAGTCCCGGCTCGAAAATCGTGACGTTACCCGCCGTGAGCCGTTCGATGATCGACGGATTCTTGTCGACACAGGTGACGTGAAAGCCGAATTCAGCAAAACACACACCTGAAACCAGGCCCACATAACCCGTTCCGATCATCGCCAGCTTCATGATTTGATCCTTTTTAGTTTATCGCAAACCGACTGAACCTGTTGAGATTCCCGTTATGGTCTGTCGAAAATGGTGATTTTCGAGAACCGGCGCGCAACGTACTTAAAGGCACGTGAGCACCGGAAGCGTAGGAAAGTACCATTTGCAGACGGCCAAAGCCGGAATGTCAGTAGGTTCAGAGCCAAGTATCATAGTCCGATACCAACAAGTGAACTGGCTTCTCATTCTCTTCAATATTTGAGAAACGACCGATCGGCTCACGGAAAATATTGTCCGTCAGATCGTCATTGACGGTCGAGACTTCCCCGATCAGCACATCTGCGCCCTCACCCCAGAACGCATGCCAGTTTCCGGGAAGCAGTGTCACGCTTTCACCCGGTGCGAGCTTCAAATGTGCCCCAGCCTTTTGCGTGACAAGACGTCCATCGGTAGCAACCGTCACATCTGTTTCCTCATCGACGCTGCCATCGGCGTTTGAGTTAAAAAGCTCAAGCACAAGTGTGCCACCGCCACGATTGATAATATCTTCAGCCTTCACCACATGGCGATGCATCGGCGAAATCTGATTCTTGCGCGAAATCATGATTTTTTCGGCATAAAGCATGCCAGTTCCGCGCTTGAGATCTTCGGCATTGCCATTGCGTGTTGTGAAAAGAAACAGGCCCAGATCGGCAAACTTGCCCTGACCGTAATCGGTAATGTCCCAGCCAAGGCGTCCATCCAGAATGGCCTTTGCATCGCTCGACGTACGGGTTTTCAACTCTTCCGGCAACCAATAGGCGAAAGGAGGCATGACATAGCCAAATGAGCGAATGAAAGCATCGCTCTCGCGGATGATCTCGTTAATTTCAGAACGTTTCATGGCGTCTGCGCCTCCCATTGAATGAAACCGGATATGTTCGACAGCTTGGTAACTGGCTTTCTGGCATGTTGGCAATCCCACAAGAGAGAGTCTCACATGATTGCGAACTTTAGCTTCGATGACGGCGCGTCATTTTGACGTGTCGTCTTTACGCGAAAATCATGTCGCATCCCAATGCGCGTTTAGAACATTTCAATGATTGAATCATGACAACGGAAGCCAGTCTGAACATCTACGGATGAGCAGGCAAGCCATTGAGATAATGGGAAAAGCTGTGCTTCCAGAAGACAACGGGAACACCGGGTCAAGCAAGCGTCGCTGAGAGAACAGCACCGGCATGATCAAAACGATGGACACAGAGGGTTCAAAACTATGGACGTTCGCAACGAAATGCTGGGACACTTGACCGGGCGTGACCCGAATTTCAGTCTGGAGCAGAAGTTTTATACTGATCCCGATTTTTACAAGCTGGATCTGGAAAACATCTTCTATCGCGACTGGCTTTTTGTCGGCCATGACTGCGAGCTGCCAAAGACCGGCTCTTACATGACGGTTCAGGTGGGTGCCTATCCGGTCGTGATCGTGCGCGATGCGCAGGGTGGCATTCGTGCTTTCCACAATTCCTGCCGTCATCGCGGCTCGCGCATTTGCTCCGCAGAAAAAGGCACTGCCGCAAAGCTTGTCTGCCCTTATCACCAGTGGACCTATGAGCTTGATGGCCGGCTTCTGTTTGCGCGTCAGGTCGGCCCGGACTTCAAGCCAGCGGAATATGGTCTGAAACAAGTCCATTGCGAAACAGTTGCAGGCTACATCTATGTCTGCCTCGCCGACGAAGCACCGGATTTCAACAGCTTCCGCGCTCTGGTCGAGCCTTATCTTGCGCCGCACAATATCAAGGAAGCCAAGGTCGCCTTTGAAAGCTCGATCATCGAGAAAGGCAACTGGAAGCTCGTCTGGGAAAACAACCGCGAATGCTATCACTGCGCGGCCAACCACCCCGAGCTCTGCCGTACCTATCCGGAAGCCCCGAGTGCAACCGGCGTTCAGGGCGTAATGGAAGACCCGGAAATCAACCAGCTCTGGAAAAATTGCGCCTCCATCGGCCTGCCTGCTGAGTTCAATATGTCGGATGATGGTCGCTATCGCATCACCCGCATTCCGCTGCTGCGCGACGCTGTAAGCTACACCATGTCGGGCAAGCCTGCCGTCAAGAAGCCGCTGAGCGATCAGGTATCGGGTAACACCAATATCGGCGCGATGCTGCTTTTCAATTATCCTTCGACATGGAACCACCTGATGGTCGATCACGCGATTTCCTTCCGCGTGCTGCCAATCAGCGCGGAAGAAACCATGGTCACAACCAAGTGGCTTGTGCACAAGGATGCAGTCGAAGGTGTGGATTACGATCTCGATGAACTGACCCACGTCTGGATTCAGACCAATGATCAGGACCGCCAGATCGTTGAAGAAAATGCCATCGGCATTCGTTCGCCTGCCTACCAGCCCGGCCCTTATTCGGTCGAGCATGAAGGTGGCGTGATGCAGTTCCTTGAATGGTACACCAACACCATCACACCGCGCCTGCGTGGTGATGCTGCGAAACTAAGCCGCGTTGCCTGATAAAAGAGTGAGCGTTATTTGGCCCTCAGGGACCAAGACAATTATAGAAGTGAGAAGGCCATGCAGCCTCTGAAATATCTGGATGAGATGCTGCCGTGGAACGACAGGTTGCAGATGCTGCAATGCATCTCGGCCATCGAAGAAGCGCCAGACGTGATGACCTTCTCCTTCAAGGCAGCCGACGACAACTGGTTCCGCTACACGCCGGGCCAGTTTGTCACCTTGGAGCTGCCGATTGATCGCGCTGACGGGCTTGGACCTGTCATGCGCACCTATACGCTGTCGTCCACCCCTTCACGGCCTTACCATATCTCGGTCACGGTCAAGGCCCAGAAGGACAGCATTGGCACCCGCTGGATGCTCGACAATCTGCGTCCACCAATGAAAATCAAGGCGTATGGACCCAACGGCGATTTTTCGCTCGCCAATCATCCGAGCCAGAAATATCTCTTCATCTCGGCAGGTTCCGGAATTACGCCGATGGTATCGATGACGCGCTGGCTGTTCGATTGCGCGCCTGCGACCGATGTTGCTTTCATCAATTGCGCGCGCACGCCCGACGACATCATTTTCCGCAAGGAACTCGAATTGCTGTCGGGCCGCATGGAAGCAATGCACTTGGCCTTTATTGTTGAGCAATCCTCTGCACGCCATGTCTGGCCGGGCCTTCATGGCCGCATCGACCGTGCGCGTCTTGAACTGCTGGCACCCGATTTCATGCATCGTAAGGTGTTTTGCTGCGGACCAGAACCGTTCATGAATGGTGTTCGCGGACTGCTGGAGCAATCCGGCTTCGATATGGCCAATTATCATCAGGAGAGCTTTCAGCCCGCCACGGAAATCTCATCTGTTCCGGTGCCCTCTGCACTTGCTTCCGCGCCAGATAAAACACCCACGGCACCGACAGCCCCTGTTGTCGCGCCTGCAAGCGTTGTGTTCACGCTTTCCGGCGTTGAAGTCGAATGCACAGAAAACGACACCATCCTGCTTGCCGCACGCAATGGCGGGCTTAAAATTCCAAGTGCCTGTGAATTTGGCATTTGCGGCACCTGCAAGGTCAAATGCATCGCTGGCGAAACGGAAATGAACCACAATGGCGGCATTCGCGACGATGAGGTCGCAGAAGGCTACATTCTCGCCTGTTGCAGCCGCCCCCGCGGTCGCGTCGAGATTGATGCCTGAACGACTTGACGACCCGGACCGCATAGCGCACCACTATCTTACTGTTTGAAATGGAGCGCTTTATGATTGGTCATGCCCTTCTGGTTGTCGATGTTCAGAATGATTTCTGTCCCGGTGGCGCGCTGGCGATTGACCGTGGCGACGAAATTCTGCCAACCGTCAATCGACTGATTGAGGAAAGCGAACACGTCATCCTGACGCAAGACTGGCATCCCGCCAATCATACAAGCTTTGCATCCAATCATGCCTCAAAGCAGCCTTTTGATATGGTCGAAATGGCTTATGGTCCGCAAACGCTATGGCCCGATCATTGCGTTCAGGGAACGCATGGCGCTGATTTTCACCCCGATCTGCAATGGACCCGCGCACAGCTTGTCATCCGCAAGGGCTTTCGTGTTGGGGGTGATAGTTATTCGGCCTTTTATGAAAACGACCGTCAGACACCCACCGGCCTTGCCGGATATCTTCGCGACCGCAATATCGGCTCGCTGACGCTTGCAGGTCTGGCGACCGACTTCTGTGTCGCCTATTCCGCACTTGATGCTGTAACGCATGGCTTTCAGGTACGTGTGCGGCTGGATGCTTGTCGAGGCATCAACCTTGATGGCTCAATGAATGCGATGCTCGAAAAAATGCAGAAGGCGGGCGTTGAACTCATCAACGAACCCGCCCTTGCATCGCATCTGCTCTGATTATTTTTGCAGTTCACCATCCGGCAGAACGACATAAATCAGCACGGCAATAATCGTGATGAAGAAACGGAATGCGGACTCGATACCGTTCCACGTGGAAGACATCCACATGCCAAACCATTCGCCACCAATCGACATGAAGCCAACCTGCCAGACGAGAAAACCCAGCGAAAGACCGGCAATCGCCCATTTCTTGGAGCGATTGAAGCCAGCAGCATCGCCACTCAGCCGACCGAGCATCGCAAAAGCACCAATCCAGCATAAAATGGCTGTGAGCGTCTCTGCCGCAATAATTATAATATAGGCTGCATTATGCAGGAAATTACTATCGATGGCGCGATACTTGATAGTCGCATCAGGAAAGATGGTATCCATCAGCAAAACATGCTGCACGAACGCGAAATTGCTGCCGTAGTCGGTGATATTGCCGAAAGAAACGAGTGTCGCGAAAAAAGCGATTGCCGCAACAAATGCGGTCTTGCTCAAACGAGTAACGACCATGGACGACCCCTCTCCAAAAAAGTCATAACGCCGGAAGCTATGTTCAAGGTCGCTAACTCTTTCGATTCGGTCAACAGAACATTTCCAGCAACATGCGTGAACCTTTTGCGTAGGAAACAAGAAAAAAGGCGGCTCGAAGCCGCCTTTATGTTCTTAATAATCGAGAAGCCTAATGCAGAGCCGCTTCATCAGCCTCGTTCTGCCATTCCGGATTTTTCTTGTTGTAGCGGATTGATGAAAGGAGCGAGAGGCCAATCAGCAACGCACCGATAAGACCGGTGATCACTTCCGGGATATGGACAAGTGTCTGCACATACATGATCACCGCCAGCACGAGGATCGCGTAAAACGCGCCGTGTTCGAGATAACGATACTGACCAAGCGTCTTGCGTTCCACCAGCATGATGGTGAGCGAGCGTACATAAAACGCGCCAATGCCAAGGCCAATCGCGATCACAAACAGATTTGTCGTCAATGCGAAAGCACCGATAACACCGTCAAATGAGAAGCTGGCATCGAGCACTTCCAGATAGATGAAAGCGCCAAGGCCACCGCGATGGACCATATCCACCTGCTCCTGTGAGGCATCGAGAACCGCGCCAAGACCTTCAACAGCAAGAAAGGTCAACAGACCAAACAATGCTGCCACAAGGAACGTGTGCGAATGTTCAGCATCAAGCTGGTATGAGAAGAACAGGATCAGTGCGATGGCTACGCCAATTTCAATGCCCTGAACGGATGCAAATTTCGACAAGCGGCTTTCAAGGATTTTGACCCAGTGAACATCTTTTTCGACATCGAAAAAGTACTTCATGCCGACCATCAGCAGAAACGTGCCGCCAAAAGCTGCGATGCCGGTATGGGATTCTGCAATCACCCGCGCATATTCATCCGGTTGCCAGATGGCAAGCTTGAGTGCCGAGATCGGGTCTGTCCACATTGCGACGGCCACGATAGCGAGCGGAAAAACAATACGCATACCGAAAACGGCAATGATAATGCCCCATGTCAGGAATCGATGCTGCCACTCCGGCGTCATATCGCGCAGGATACGCGCATTGACGATGGCATTGTCGAATGAAAGGGAGATTTCCAGAACACTCAACACGGCGCAGATGATGAAAACGGAGACCATGCCTCCGATCGTGCCTGTGGTCGAATATCCCAGCCAGAGCGCGCCGAGAAGCCCTATGACCGTAAAAAAAGCAGGCCAAATGAAGTACTTATAAGTGGTCATAGCAAACCATCTGATTGTTCGTTGATGAGGCAGGCCGAAGTATCAACCTGGAAATAAGCCAGGCCAACGGCGCTCCTCCTGCGGCGCAAACCTTATGTAAGAGGCGAGCTGCGCGGTAACAAGAAAAACTATGGTCAAATTTTGTTCACGAAAAAACGCAATACTCAAAATTACGTGATCAAACGATCTGCGAATTTAATACCCGCAATAAGTCACATGGCAATTATCGAGTTTTGTCATAGACTTATCACTATGTTAAATCGCGTTTATCGGAGCTCATGAGGGAGATTGCCATGATCACAGGACCACAATGTCGTGCAGCACGGGCGCTGGTGGAGTTTTCGCGGGATCGACTTGCGCAGCTATCTGGCATTGACTCGGAAGTCATCGAATATTTTGAGCGCAAGATCGGCACGCCCACTGAAGAACAAAATCAGGCTCTGCAAGACACCCTCGAAAAGGTTGGCGCGCAGTTCATCTGGGAGAATGGCGGCGGACTTGGTGTGAGGCTGAAATTCAACCGTTCGGAGTCAAAACGCATTGCAAGCCTTGAAAACGAAGGTGGCGTCTCCGGCTATGACGATGTGCCATAAAAGAATGGGCGACCATCTGGTCGCCCTCTCCTCTGAAAACTGATTACTTCTTATCGAGCAGCGATTCTGGCTCCAGTTTCGGCTGCATCTTGAGCATCAGTATATCCTTGGCATCAAGGTCGAGATCCTTGAATGCCACACCGCGCAAAACGGGATCGTCATAGGTTTTGATGTAGTAGATCTGATTTTTCAGATCACCAATCGTGCTCCACTGCGTATATTCCACTGGCGTATTCGGCTCCTGAATCCAGCCCTTCGGAATATCGAAGTTGTTAACGATATGCTCTGCAAGACCCACACTTTCCGGACCGCTCGCCACAGGTTGAGCGGCAAGAACAAAAGCGCTTGCACGAACAAAGCGCGATGGCGGCGTGGTATCACCCGGAATGCCAAGCATCCCTGAACCTGCGCCCAACGGCTTCACTTCCTCACCGAGAATTTTAACCGGCTTTGCATCATGCGGCGAAAGCTTCACATAATTTCTCAGATTGGTCATATGCCAATCGAACGACGGCGCATTGGTCATGACACCAAGCGGATTGTCTGTAACTTTCAGCTTTCCATCGATCGGTTCGATAACAATCGAAGCGCCACTCGCATCATGCAGGGTGTAATGCACAGGCGGAACGATACCCATGTCCTTTTGCTGAACCGTGACCACCGAAACGGAGTTGAGCGCCTCCTTGACCTCTGCGACCGTCTCGAAACTGGTCAGCGCCCAGGTCAGAAAATCCCATGGCGCCAGGCTTTCATCAGACTTTGCATTGGCTGGGTCGGTGTAATCGGCAAATCCCGGAAAATAGAGAATGCCGCCTGTCAGGCCCTTCTCATTCATGCCATCTGCAAGAGCCGTGACACCAAATCCATTCATGCCAACAGCAGCATATTTTGCCTTCCACTCCTTACCGGTTTTGCCTTCCGGAGCACTTGCTGCCAGCGCAAAATTGCGCGGAATGACGATCATTTCGGAGTTGATCGGGAAAGCAAACTCCATTGTGCGTCCGTAGACCACGCTGCCATCCGTCGTCGGTAAAACGAAGCTGGTGCAGGCCAGAGCCGCTTGTGGAGCGACAAGCCCCATGGCAATCAACGTGACTGCAGCACCGCGGGCCAAAGCCCTAAAAGTCGATTTGTAAATTGACAAACTCTTCTGCATGATAACCTCGCTGCGAAAGCAAATGTCTAAAATGATGGACTGACTAGCAATTTCGGATTTCACCGTTGGACCTAACATGGTCAACGAAGGCGGCCACCCGATACCGGCGAATAAAATGATCCATCTTGTGCAATGTCAACCAAGTAAAACTGTTCACTAATCGAACTTTTCAGTTTATTTCCCGGCATGATTAACATATTGATGTAAATGGGCCTTTTTGGACAATACTTTAAATTATTCTAATTTATGCTCCCGGGGGATTAAACCAAAATGAAGCTGAATTCACGCAGTGGCAGCAAGAGTTTTGCGGGTTCGACTATGCGTAATATTGTTTTAGCGAGCGCTTTCGTAATGGTGCCAGCGGCATCTGCATTAGCAGCCGACATCATAGCGCCTGCACCTGTTCAGACAGAAATACAGGATCAGCAGCGCTGGCGTGTGATTTTCAGCCCCTATGTCTGGGGCGCATCTCTGAATGGCAGTGCCGGACTGCTCGGTCGCTCAACCAATGTCGATGTGCCTTTCAGGGATATTATCAGTAATCTCGATATGAGCTTCATGGGCAATATCGAAATCACAAACGGCACGTTCGGGGCCTATTTCGACGGCCAATATACGAAAACCAGTCAGGACGAAGATGTCCTGGACCAACAGCTCGGCCTCGACATCACTTCGACAACCCTGACCGGTGGTGTCTATTATCGAGTTTATCAGCATAATCTCGATGGCCTCACCTATTTCGGCAGACAGCGCGTTTTTGCGATTGAGCCAACCATTGGCATTCGCTGGACACAGCTCAAGTCGACTTTAAACATTGGGCCTTATAGTGAATCGCGCAAGACAGACTGGACCGATCCGTTTATCGGTACACGTGTGCTTTACGATATTAACGATCGCTGGAACATTTCCGCGGAAGCTGACATTGGCGGCTTTGGTGCCGGAACAAAACTCAGCGCCAATGGCCAGATTTATCTTGGCTATCGCACCAAGCTCTTCGATCTTCCAACGACATGGCGCGTTGGCTATCGTGCGCTTTATCAAGACTATCGTGACGACGATACACGTGAGAAATTCAAATACGATGTGACACAGCACGGCCCAGTCGTCGGCTTATCCGTCCAATTCTAAACTTAAAAATTCTGCGAAAAATAAAAGCCGCTCGTCATCACGAGCGGCTTTTTTGTTTAGAAAGAAATAAGCATAGCCCCTAGTTCACACTTGCAACATTTGGCGTTCTGGCTTCAACTGAAACTATAAGGTTGGGGTTTCGCTTTATCGTTGATTGCACAGACTGCCGCGTCCCGACATATCTTCAGCTCTGAGGAACGGATGTCTCTGATTTTTGAACTTTCAGTCTATGCTTCTTTCATTGTCTTTCTATTGTTGGGTATAGGCATCTATGCCATTGGTCGTATAGCGCTCCATGTTCTTTCCCGACATGCAAGCCATGACGTGTTGTCGATACCAATTGGAGCCTTCATAAGCACAATCGCAACGGCTTGGGCACTATCGCTTGGCTTTGTTGCCGCCGACATCTGGACTGCAAACTCAAAAGCCGACCAGGCCACCAGCGAGGAAAGATCATCAATCTCGCGGCTTATCGGTGCCGCAAGCCCCGACATTCTCAATGTGCCCGGATTGCGGAGTGCGCTTGTCGAGTATCGCGACGCGGTAGTGAAAGACGAATGGCTTAAAAACAGCAATATCGAACCGGCTGCGCCGGTAGAAATCGCATTGCAGAATATTCGTCGCCAGATCGTTGATCTTGCAAGAACGGATATTCCGACGCCGATCATTTCGCAACTCGTACATGATTTCGATGAATTGCAGGATGCGCGCAATACACGCCTGTCAGTGGGATCGACCTCGATCGATATGTATAAATGGTATCTGCTGCTGTTTCTGACCATCCTGACCGCTATAACCATTGCAGCCACCCATGCAGACAGAGTTGTCGCGGGCGTCAAAGCCTTGATTATCTATTCGACCACGGCAGCGTTTTGCCTGTGGATTTTGGCGATCCATGCCAATCCATATCAGGGAATTGAGCGCATAGAACCCTCTCTTCTGTTCACCAACCATAAGCTGGGATAATCCACCATCTTTAAATGCCTCCCAAATACCCGCCGTTTAAAGTCCTCAATCCTGGCGATAGCGACAACAATGCTGTTGCTCGCCATCCCACAGGCGGAGGCTGCAACATTCCGCGTATGCCACGGCTATGATTGTTATTATAAAACCAAGGTCATCCTCACTGCGAAGGATCTGGGCCGCATTCAGAGCCTGCTGCGACAAGGTGCCAAATCCCCTGCAGATGAACGCAAGGCATTGCGGCAGGCCGTGGCACTTTTTGAAGAGCGCAGCACGCTCACCATCGGAGTTCGCGACAAGCCACGCATGCAGTTCGGCAAGGCGCGCATCAAGGGCCAGATGGATTGCGTGGACGAATCGACCAATACCGACAACTTCATCCGCTATCTACATTCTGTTGGCTGGCTGAAACACCATCAACCCGCACGCAAGACCACGCGTGGCAGCTTCTTTGATGGTCGCTACCCTCACTGGACTGCTGTTATCGAGGATGATGGCGGCGTGAAATGGGCCGTAGATTCATGGTTTGAAGCTGGCGGTGGCCTGCCAGACATCATGCCTCTGAGCGAATGGAAACGACGCGGATATGGTGGAGAAAGATAGCTCAGAATTAAATATTATTAGAATCCGCATAAATGGCTTTCATAAAAAAGCTCTATCATGCGTAATATGCAAACTGTTCCAATACGGGGGTCCCAATGGCTATTCTGAAGAAATCTTTTGCAGCGGCTTGCACCAGCGTTCTCGTTGCTGCCAGTATGTTTGCAGCACCTGTCGTTGAAGCGTGCACACGCGTGGTTTATCTTGGAGCCGACGATCAGGTCATCACAGCGCGCTCCATGGACTGGAGAGTGGATGTTGGGACAAATCTCTGGATTTTCCCACGCGGAATGGATCGCAGCGGTGAAGCAGGCCCAAATTCCATCAAGTGGACATCCAAATATGGCAGCGTCATCTCGTCGGGCTACGATATTTCAACAACCGACGGAATGAACGAGGCAGGTCTGGTTGCCAACGTGCTCTGGCTGGTTGAATCTCAATACCCAAAATATGACGGCACAGGTCCAGGTCTTTCGATTGCAGCCTGGGCGCAATATGTGCTCGATAATTTCGCCACGGTCGATGAAGCTGTCAAAGAGCTGCGCACCAACCCGTTCACAATCGTTACAGATTATGTTCCAGGCGAAGACAGGCTTGCAACGCTGCATCTTGCAATATCGGATGCATCCGGGGACAGCGCGATTGTGGAATATATTGACGGTAAGCAGGTCATTCATCACAGCCCTAAATTTCAGGTTTTGACGAATTCACCGACCTTTGACGAACAGCTCGCCCTTCATTCTTACTGGACGCAGATTGGCGGAACAGTCATGCTTCCGGGCACAAACCGCGCTGCGGATCGCTTTACCCGCGCCGCGTTCTACATCAATGCTGTACCAAAAACAGACGATCCGGTGGAATCCATAGCAAGTGCCTTTAGCGTTATCCGCAACGCTTCCGTTCCATACGGCATTTCAACACCCGACGAGCCTAATATCTCCTCGACCCGCTGGCGCACCGTTTCCGATCAAAAGCGTAAACTCTATTTCTTTGAATCAGCGCTGACGCCAAATATTTTCTGGGTGGATCTGAACACAATCGACTTCTCTGCCGACAAAGGGAAAGTCCAGAAACTTGATCTCGGTGCAGATCAGCGCAACATTTTTTCAGGCGTTGCCAACAAGGAATTCAAGGACGCCGAGCCCTTCAAGTTCTTAGGTATTTAAGCAGAACCCTGAAAAAATCTGAACCAATCGCCTCTGCGTGCGTTAACTCATCACAACAACCAGAACGGAGGAAATCCAATGGACTGGAACCGCATCGAAGGCAATTGGAAGCAGGCTAAGGGTAAGGTCAAGGAACAGTGGGGCAAGCTCACCGATGACGACCTCGACCAGATCAATGGTCGCCGCGAACAATTGGAAGGTAAGATTCAGGAACGCTACGGCATCGAAAAGGACTGTGTGAAATCGGATATCGATGACTGGTATAAGCACCAGAGCTGGCTCTCTTGATAAGAGCGTATCTCAAACAAAATAAAGCCCTGACCTTTCGCAGGGCTTTATTTTTTTAAACTCTTTTTGATCAGCAGCGATCAACGCGCTGAAGCGATGCAGACAGGCCCATAAGCGAAAATGTGTAACGGGTCTGCGTACCGCGGGCAGAGGTTGCCTGCACGTTTACGGTGCGTCCTGAGCGCATCGCACTGATAATACGCGCCTCATCGCCCTCATTCTGCGCCCATGCGCGGTTCCCCTCGCTGAAGAACGGGAACTGTGCACCATCAATCATCACCTTCACCCCACTGTCGGGCTTTAAGTCATAGCCCATCACGAGTTGCGGGCTGTATGTTGCAGCACCCTTGGAAATGATGATGAAATTATCGCCATGCCGAACGCCTGCAGGAAGGAAGCTCGAAGGCACGGTCAAGGCATAGCATTTATTTCCGGGCAACTGCGTGTTCTGATAAACACCCCAGTCCCTGAACTCGCCAATATGGCTTGTTTTAGCCGAAGCCGCGAGAGAACTCGCCACCAACCCTGCAAGCGCCAACGCAACAGTGGTTGTCTTTTTAGTCATTGCCTGAAACCTCCATATCCGAAAAATCACGTAGCATAAAAAATTGTTTCATTGCGTTACTATTTCTTTAACAGAACGCTAAAAACTTGTTGAACGGGAAAAATGGTCACACCAAATGGCGTTCCCCACTGCGGGCTCCAACACATTTTGTTCCATTTCAGAATAATGTGAATGAGCTTGAAACCTTCTGCCCTCTCGACAGTTTCTGTGGCCAGAGGAGTCCCGACATGCTCATTCGCGTTGGATATGAAGTTGCTATTGAAGTCGCGCAGCCGACGGCTGTCTACACCTATTTGAAGGTTCATCCTGAAAATCAGAAAGACGTTATATGGTCGGCGGTTGATCAGCCTGATGCTTCCACATTCATTGATATTCACGGCAATGAATGTAGTCGGCTGATCATCGAACCTGGTGATACGGTCTTCAAATATGATGCTATTGTCAAAAATAGTGGAATGCCTGATCCCTTCGATGAAACCGCAGACCAGATCATTCCAAACGATCTTCCTGTCGAATGTTTGCCCTACCTGCTGGGCAGTCGTTATTGCGAAACAGACCGGCTATCCCAGGTAGCATGGAACCGTTTTGGACATTATCCTCGTGGAGCGGACCGCGTGCGCGCGATTTGTGACTTCGTGAACGCCCATTTGAATTTCTCCTATGGCTATGCAAGGTCAACCCGGACAGCGCTCGAAGCATATAGTGAACGCGTGGGCGTATGCCGCGATTTTGCTCATCTGGCGATCACATTTTGCAGAGCCCTCAATATTCCAGCCCGTTATGTGAATGGCTTTATGGGCGATATTGGTGTCCCAGCTGATCCATCACCGATGGATTACAATGCATGGCTTGAAGTCTACCTGGGTGGACGCTGGTTCACCGTCGATGCGAGACACAATCAGCCACGCATAGGTCGCATTGTTGTGGCGCGAGGAAGAGACGCAAGCGACATTCCCCTATTCTCAACCTTCGGGCCGCATCAACTCAACAGGTTTGAAGTCTGGACCCAGGAGCATGAAGGTGCATATCCGATTACCCGTGCACAGCCCCGCAGCACACGCCCTGTCTCCGCCCGCTATGGCCCGGCAGGCCGCTCGCCGCATGATCTTGGCGTCAGCCCTTACGTAAACAGCTTGTTTTGATAAGGTTTAACGCTAAAGCATTCCGACAATGCTGTGGGAACATCCACAGCTCTAAAAAAAAGCGCCTGCCAGGCGCTTTTTTGTTTCAAATACTTGCTTAAAAGCAGCGATCAGTGCTGCGTCACATCGACGTTTCGTGGTGCTCGCCGAGATCGGGCTTGCCACCGCTGATCGCAGCAAACAGCATTTTACTGGCCGCAACGAAACGTCCCGGGCCGTCCCAGTACTCCGCTTTCATCGGACGAACCGTAATTACCCGAATGCGCGGATCTTCAGGACTGTCCCAAAATGCAGACGAAAACTGGTTCCAGAGATCTTTAACCTTCGCCGGATCATGGCTAACGGTCGCAGACCCTATGACAAACAAATAGTCGTTAGCGCTTTCATTCGAAAATGTAAGCTCAACGGTAAGATCATCTTTAATGTCATTGACCTTTTCGGTCCCAGCGTCTGTCAGAAAATAAATCGCATCTTCATCTTTTCTGACGATTGCTGACATGGGGAACTGCTGATCCCCTGTTCGAAAGAAGCAGATACGGCTTCCCTCTGCAATCTCCCAGGCGCGCTGTGGGTAATCTGCCGACATCATTTTGTCTCCTCATTTGACAATCCTTATGACAAACGGATGGCGCGCGCCATCGTTCCAAGCTGATCAACACATTCTCAGTAAGCCGATTGATTTGGGAAAGGTTCATTGGTTTTGTCAGTAGATTTCCAAAGTGACGACGTCGTCAATTGACGAACAAAACAAGAACATATAAGTTGAATTCATGGCTACTATGACCCTACAGGCAAAACTCGCAATTTTATCGGACGCAGCAAAATATGATGCATCCTGTGCGTCCAGCGGCGGTGAAAAACGCAACTCGCTCAATGGCGGTATTGGATCGTCAGGCGGCAGTGGCATCTGTCACGCTTATGCGCCCGATGGACGTTGCATATCGTTGCTCAAAATATTGATGACCAATTTCTGCATGTTTGATTGCGCTTATTGCATCAATCGAGTGTCCAGCAACGTGCAGCGCGCCCGGTTTTCAGTAGAGGAAATTGTTTCATTAACGCTCGAATTCTATCGCCGAAACTATATTGAGGGACTTTTCCTCTCATCAGGCATTATCCGTTCTCCTGATCAGACCATGTCAGAAATGGCACAGGTTGCCCGGACCTTGCGAACCCAGCACGGTTTCAAAGGATATATTCATCTCAAGACTATTCCAGACGCAGCGCCTGAACTTATTCGGGAGGCTGGTCTTTATGCAGATCGTTTGTCAATCAATGTCGAGCTCCCGCAGGACCAGAGTGTACGGAAGTTTGCGCCTGAAAAACGCCCGGAGACTATTCGGGCAACAATGGCACAAGTTCGTCTTGAAGGTGAAGCAGCCTCGGAAAAGACTTTGACGGGCAAAAAGCCACCAAAATTTGCGCCCGCCGGACAGAGTACGCAAATGATCATCGGAGCCGACGGGAGCAACGACGCAACGATTCTGAACACCGCTGTGCGGCTCTACACCGGCTATAAGTTACGGCGCGTGTATTATTCTGCCTTCAGTCCCATTCCGGATGCAGCCAAAGCGCTGCCGCTTATCAAGCCGCCGCTTGAGCGCGAACACCGGCTTTATCAAGCAGATTGGCTGATGCGGTTTTACGGCTATGATGCTCAGGAAATAACCGCCGGCTCACAAGACGGTTTTCTTGATCTAGACATTGATCCCAAGCTTTCTTGGGCCTTGAAAAATCGTGGTAATTTCCCCCTCGACGTCAACAAAGCCTCTCGCGAAATGCTATTACGCGTGCCGGGTTTTGGCGTACGGACAGTGGACAGAATATTGCTCGCACGCCGCCAACAGCGTCTGCGGTTCGACGATCTTATGCGCATGGGTGCGCTCACACGCAAAGCAAGACCCTTTATCATGTTACCCGATTGGACGCCCCGCGCCCTCACAGACAGTGCGAACTTGCGAGATCGTTTTGCGCCACCACCCAAACAGCTGAGTTTGCTTTAAGGCCGAGGCACATGCCGTTTTCTGTTAGTCTTGCCGAAACAGGCACATTTGAAGCTTGGCGCCAAGCAGCCAGAAGCGCAATATCACATCATATAGAACCGCAGCACATTGATTGGACTGCGCAAAACTCGTTGTTTGTCGAGCAGCCATTGCCTGACGCTTGTGGTAAGACCGCAATTTCTACACCGAAGGCTTTCCTTGATTTGGCGCATAATGTCGTCTGGCATTCTGATCCTGAACGGTTTTATTTGCTCTATGAAGCTTTGTGGCGAATTATTCATCAAGACGGCAACCCGCTTTCTCCCGTCGATGCGCTGGGTATTCGCCTCAGCCGTATGGCGAAAAACGTTCGACGCGATCTTCATAAAATGCATGCATTTTTGCGATTTCGCGAAATTGAACCGCTCACAGATCGCCGACGTTTTGCGGCATGGTTTGAGCCGGATCATAACATTGTTGAACCCGCATCCAGCTTCTTTGTGGCTCGGTTTTCAGACATGGACTGGTCTATCCTGACGCCACAACGCTCAGTTAAATTTGAAAATGGAAAACTGTCTTTTCAGCCGGGGGCTGAGCGGCCAAACTTGACGTTGGATGCCACTGAAGCGCTTTGGGCAACCTATTTCACGCATATCTTTAATCCCGCGCGAACCAATACGCGCGCCATGCTGTCGGAGATGCCGAAAAAATATTGGAAAAACCTTCCAGAGACGAACCTGATACCTGACATGTTAAAAGCGGCTGAAGCACGTTTGGGTAACATGCAGAAAGCTGAAGCAAGCAAACCGCGAAAAGGTTCGGCACGCATCTCCGAGCGCTATCGTGATCAGTTTGAAACACTGCCTGACAAAGTTGATGTGCTGGATGATCTGCAAAAGGCAATTCGCCAATGCAAACGCTGCAACCTGTGTGAACACGCAACACAGGCAGTTTGTGGCGAGGGGTCGGAGAAAGCCGATCTGATGATTGTCGGCGAACAGCCCGGCGATCAGGAGGATTTGAGCGGCCATCCTTTTATTGGCCCTGCTGGCCAATTGCTGCGCCGTTTGATGCATCAGGCACATATTGAACCCGAACATGTCTGGCTGACCAATGCCGTCAAGCATTTCAAGTTTGTCCCGCGTGGAAAAAGACGCCTCCATCAGACACCCAACCGCGATGAGATAAATCATTGCCGTTGGTGGCTGCATCAGGAGATAAGATTGGTCAAACCGCGCGTCATCCTTGCGTTGGGCGCATCGGCGGCTTTTGCATTAACAGATATAAACAAACCGCTCTCAGAGCGACGGGGCGACACCGAAACAACTTCTGACGGTATAATTATAAAATTTTCATGGCATCCAGCCTATATTCTACGCGTGCCTGACAAACAGCGTCAGAGCACAGCCGAACAGGATCTACTGAATGACCTTCAACATTGTTTTCTTCTTACGAAGACAAACAATTAGGTTTTGTAAAATGGTGGGCCCGGAGGGACTCGAACCCCCAACCAAGCGGTTATGAGCCGCCGGCTCTAACCAATTGAGCTACAGGCCCCACGCAACTCTGGACCTACCGTAAAGAAACGCGGGACACAAGCTGTCAATTACACGATTTGCCCTAATACGCACATATTCGATTGCCATTCATGCAACTCAAGACAAAAGCCCACCAAACATAAAGCACTTGGTTGCAATTACTGTGCGTTTCGCATCACATAATGAAACATCTTTCTTTAGGGGAAACTTAAGTAAATAAAAGCGCATCCCAAGCAGCATTTAACAGCTTTCGGGCAAGGTACGCGCTTTAACAACAAAGCAGAAATGGCTTTTTGCGGAGACTGCTTTGCATCGGCTGCATCAACATTCTCTACAGGAGATTTTATGAAGAACCGCGCTACCACCCTTTTTGCCACTTCGCTTTCGGTAATCATGCTTGCAGGCGCATTGTCACTGCCAGCCGCAGCGCAGGAGAATCAGATGACGAGACAGTCTGCTCGCATTTCGGTATCGGGCGAAGGCAAGATGACCGCTGCCCCGGACATGGCCATTCTTAATCTAACCGTTTTGCGCGATGCGGAAACTGCTCGCGAAGCAATGACTGCCAACAATGAAGCAATGGCCAGAGTGCTTGAAGCGATGAAAAAGGCAGGCATCGAAGACCGTGACCTTCAGACGAGCGGCATCAATATTCAGCCTCGTTATATCTTCCCAGATGACAAAAACGGCCTGAGAGAGGCAAAGATCAGCGGATATAGCGTCTCCAACGGTCTGACGGTTCGCGTGCGTGATTTGTCCAAGGTTGGCAGTATCCTTGATGAGTCGGTGACGCTCGGTGTCAATCAGGGCGGCGATCTGACTTTCGTCAATGACAACCCGGCAGCCACCATCAACGAAGCGCGCAAACGTGCCGTTGCAGATGCCATTGCAAAGGCAAAAACGCTCGCGGATGCAGCAAGCGTTGGTCTTGGTCGTGTCCTTGAGATCAGCGAACAGAGCCGACCTCCAATGCCGATGCCCATCGCACGTCAGGTCATGATGAAGGCGGCAGCCGTAGAGGATTCGGTTCCGGTTGCAGCCGGCGAAAACAGCTATGATGTTTCGGTCAATGTTGTTTTCGAGATCAAAGAACAATAATCAAAACAAAAGCCAGCCCGATCAATTCGGGCTGGCTTTTTCAATAAATCAGAATGCACTTAACGGATAATCGGGCAACCGCGCACATTGGCAAAAACAACGCCTGTCGGGCGACCATGACGGAAGCCACGTACCTGAACTGACTTTCCGCGATAGACAACCCGTGCATTGCGAATACCCATGCGATGTGCCTTCATCTTTGCACCTTCAACCGAGCAGGCCGGGCCACGGTGACGTGGACGCGCATGATGACGCTGATGACCGCGATAATCAACATTGACCACAGATGTATGCGCTGCTGTGCTGAGTGCAGGCGCGGATAAAGGCGATGCGGCATTTGCCGAAGCACCCGCAGCGAAAACCGCTGCAAAACCGAGTGCTGCGGTGACAACCAATGACTTGAGTGAAATAGCGGACATCTTGAAACCCTTTCGAACTGTTTTCTGGTGACAGTCACCCGAGACATCGAATAGGTAGCCGATCCAATATGAATACAAAGCCAAGCAGATGTTCATATGGCATTCAGTTTGGTAAACGAGAAAATCAACAGCTTAGAAATTACTTTGTTTTCAAACATATAACGCGCAACAAAGGCGCACCTTCGAGAGCACGCCCTCGAAATTAAACTTCATTAATCCAGCGGCACCATATGTTGGATATAGTCATCTTCACTTTCGAGTTCATGATCGAAAGCCGTCACTTTGCCGCGAATAGAAACTCCTGCTTCGTAGATCGTATCCGGTGAACCCGAAACCAGCGGGTGCCACCAGTAGAGATCTGCACCTTCTGCGACCAGACGATAAGCGCAGGTCGCAGGCAACCAGTTGACCTCATAGACAATCTCAGGCGTTAAAAAGACGCAATCCGGCACGCTATCGCGGCGGTTGGGATAATCACTGCATTTGCAGCTATCTGCGTCCAACAGCGTGCAGGCCACCGTTGTCCAGTAGACTTCCTCAGTATCGTCATCCAGCAATTTATGCAGGCAGCATTGGCCGCAGCCATCGCACAGGCTTTCCCATTCCTTACGGGTAAGCTGCTCAAGAGATTTGGTCTGCCAAAATGGTTTCTTACTCATGCGCTTCCATATAGTGCAATTGTGTCGGCAATGGCATGGGCAAATCGCCGCCCTTCATCTCGAAGTTCCACAATAAAAAAAGCCGCGCATTCACGATGCGCGGCTTTTTCGCTTTTGGAGAGGCCGATCAGCGGAAAATCGCTTCGCCCTGCTCATCGATAATCTGGCGACCTTTGTTCAGCGAAATGCTGGCTGCATCTTCAAGGCCAGGGCACCGATCAGCGCGCACAAAGCGATGCTCTTTCAACTCGCCATCAATCGTCTTGGAGATCACGCCGCAAACCTGATACTGCCCAGCTTCGCTATAAGGCGTTGCGATAATCAGAAAGTCTTTGTGCTCAAGACGCCCGGCCTCTTTCGGCTCTGCTGATGTTTCAGTGCTTGAGCCACCACCAAAAAGACGCTTCAAAAAAGACATGTCGCTCCCTCTTTATATAAAAATCGCCCGAAACCACATCCGGCATCGGGCGACGCGTTCTTAGCTGTCGAGGAACGAACGCAGCTTGCGCGAACGGCTCGGATGCTTGAGCTTACGCAGTGCCTTCGCTTCGATCTGACGAATACGTTCACGCGTCACCGAGAACTGCTGACCGACTTCTTCAAGCGTATGGTCAGTGTTCATGCCGATACCAAAGCGCATACGCAGAACGCGCTCTTCACGCGGTGTCAGCGATGCGAGAACACGCGTCGTCGTATCACGCAGGTTTGCCTGAATGGCAGCATCGATTGGCAGAAGCGCATTCTTGTCTTCGATGAAATCGCCAAGGTGTGAATCTTCTTCATCACCCACAGGCGTTTCGAGCGAAATCGGCTCTTTCGCAATTTTCAGAACCTTGCGCACTTTTTCAAGTGGCATGGCCAGCTTTTCAGCCAGTTCTTCCGGCGTTGGCTCACGACCGATTTCATGCAGCATCTGGCGCGATGTACGAACGATCTTGTTGATCGTTTCGATCATATGCACCGGAATACGAATGGTACGTGCCTGATCAGCGATGGAACGGGTGATTGCCTGACGAATCCACCATGTGGCATAGGTCGAGAACTTGTAACCACGGCGATATTCAAACTTATCAACCGCCTTCATCAGACCGATATTGCCTTCCTGAATGAGATCGAGGAACTGAAGGCCACGGTTGGTATACTTCTTAGCAATCGAGATAACGAGACGAAGGTTGGCTTCCACCATTTCCTTTTTGGCGATGGTTGCTTCGCGTTCGCCTTTCTGAACCTGATTAACGATACGGCGGAATTCACCGATCGAAATCGCAGTTTCAGTAGCAAGCATCTGAATTTCCGAACGCAGTCGATCAATCGCGCGTTCTTCTTTAGCTGCGAAATCTTTCCAGCCACGCGCTGTCAAAGTGCTGACGCGCTCAACCCAGTTTGGATCAAGTTCGTGACCCTGATATTCTTTCAGGAAATCTTCACGACGCACGCCAAAGGATTCAGCCAAACGCAGCAGCTTGCCTTCGTTTTGAACCAGACGCTTGTTGATGTCGTAAAGCTGTTCAACCAGCTGCTCGATACGGTTCTGATTCAGCGAAAGCGACTTAACCGCCTTAATCAGCTGATCCTTCAGTTCCTTGTAGCGGCGCTCCTGGCTCGAAGACAGATCAGCGGCAGCGGCCAAGCGGCTTTCGACCTGCTGATCCTGCAACTTGCGCAGCTTGCGATAGGTATCAGCGATCAGATCAAGCGTTTCCATAACCTGTGGGCGCAGTTCGGCTTCCATGGCCGCCAGCGACAGGTTGGCTTCATCCTCGTCGTCTTCTTCCTCTTCCGCAGGCATGTCGCCGCCGACATTGGTAATGTCGTCGTCATCACGCGAGCGGCGTGGACCCTTGTCATCACGTGGCTTCTCTTCTTCCACGCGCTCAACGATAGGCGCTTGCTTGGCTTCAGGGCCGGCATAAGTGGTTTCGAGATCAATAATTTCGCGCAGCAGAATGTTGGATTCATTCAGCTGTTCGCGCCAGATAATGATAGCCTGAAATGTGAGTGGGCTTTCGCAAAGCCCGGCAATCATCGTTTCGCGACCCGCTTCGATACGCTTGGCAATGGCGATTTCGCCTTCGCGCGACAGAAGCTCGACCGTACCCATTTCGCGCAAATACATGCGCACGGGATCATCGGTCCGGTCCGTTGGCTCTTTCTTAGTTGTGGTGGCAGCTACGGCAGTGCCAGTTGCCTCAACCAGATCGCCGCCTTCTTCCTGCTCATCATCACTGTTGTTGTCGTCGCGATCAGTTTCCTGCTCATCGTCTTCAACAACGTTGATGCCCATATCCGACAGCATAGCCATCGTGTCTTCGATCTGCTCAGATGTCACTTCTTCGGAAGGAAGCACAGCATTCAGCTCGTCCATTGTGACGTAGCCGCGCTTCTTCGCGAGCTTGATCATCTTCTTGACAGCATCGTCAGAAAGGTCGAGAAGCGGCCCGTCGGTCGCACCTTCGCGCTCGACTTCGGCTTCTTCGTTTTCCTTAGCCTTCGTTGCCATATTGCTCGTCTCCAGGCGACACCGGTCGCGTCTAAGATATATAGAGTGGTCAAACGGTTTTGCGAGAGCGCCGTTTAACTGTTGATTCTGCGAATAGCTGATTTCACGTTAATGCCGGATTAACCCTGCCTTCATTAACGGATCCTGCTGTCTCCAAATTCCTGTGGGTAGATCCGGTATCAATGGTCGCCATAAAGGCCCTGCCCGGTCTGTAATCATTGCCCATCAAGGTGGAATTCAGGAGCTCATCCAGGTAACGTCTGCAATATCAGTTCTTTATTCCTTGTCTGAACTGTCGTGATTCCGTCATTTGTGCCGCACGTCAAGAGCGACTCACCTGATTCGGGTCTAAAAAGCGAATCATTTATTGTCGCGGCGCATTCTCAGACCCTCAAGTCACGCCTGATTCCCGCAAATCAGCGATTTCACCGGCGCGTTAACTTGAAGTGATTCGGCTATGAATTAGGACGAACCGGCACTACGACCAGAAGACAATCCAAAACCATCGATAAGCGCTTCCGTGGCTTCGGCCTGAGCAATCTGCTTTTGAATATCAATGAGGCGGGCAAAGACTTCACCCGTTTCATCACTATCGAGCGATGCTTCAACAGCACGCAACTCCCTATGTAGGGTGCGCGCGCGCTGATGCAAGTGAAGCGCCTGTTTTAACGCTTCACGCACATCATCCTCCGCAGCCTGCGCAGTTGCGGTCCATTCGCGTGTGCGCCGCACCGTCGCTTCGAGCATTTCAATCAGTTCAACATGACCGGCTGCGACCAGCGCCTTGCGCATTGCAAAACCATCATCCACATGACCTGACGCAAGAACGTCAAGCATTGCAAAATGCAAAACCTTCAACGCGTCGTGCTCAAGATCAAGCGCTGCCATTGCCTCGAAATCTTCTTCGATCAAGCGCGGATGATTAAGAAGCATCAGCACAATGGCCGTTTCGCGCAAAGGTGCATTGCGCCCCTTCACCACGTTGGACCGTGTCAGGCTGTCTGAGAAAGCAAGGCGTCCTCCAAAGGCTGCGCCGCCTCTTCCGCCTTGCTGTCCACGGGGATTATTGCCCTTGCCGCGATTGAAATTGCCGTTGCCGCGCTGGCCATTTTGCCTTCCCTGCCCAAAGAAAGCCTGCGCACGCTCACGCATTTCCTGACTGTAGTGCCGGCGAATATCTTCATTGGCAATGCGGCTGGTGATTTCGCGCAGTCGCGCTTCTAGTTCTGCACGTCGTTCGGGCGTATCGAACACACCGCTTGCGGTTTCGCGCGTCCAGACCATATCGACCAGCGGCTTGGCATCGCGCAAGACTGCATAAAAAGCCGATGGACCTTCTGCCTTGACCAGATCGTCGGGGTCCTGCCCCTCCGGCAACATGGCAAAACGCAGAGACTTTCCCGGCTGCAAACTGGGCAACCCAAGATCAGCAGCACGATGCGCTGCACGCACGCCAGCGCCATCACCATCAAAGCACAGGATTGGCTCAGGGCTGATACGCCAGAGCAATTCAAGCTGCTCTTCGGTCAGCGCTGTCCCAAGCGGAGCGACTGCCTGATGAATGCCAGCCTGCGCAAGCGCAATCACATCCATATAACCTTCAACTGCGATGATCGGCTTGGCCTCTTCGCCACCCTGCGGCTGACAGGCCTTGCGCGCACGCAATCCATTATAAAGCACGCGCCCCTTGTGAAAGAGCTCTGTTTCAGGTGAATTGAGATATTTCGCTGGCGCATCGGCAGACAAAGCGCGTCCACCAAAAGCAATGATCCGCCCGCGCAAATCCTCAATCGGAAACATGATACGATCACGAAACCGATCATAGGAGACGGCAATACCCTCACCATGCACAACCAGACCACAGGCCTCGATCTGGTCTTTTGAAATGCCTTTGCTTGCCAGAAATTCTTTCAGCGCGTTGCGCGATTCTGGCCCGTAACCGATACGGAATGTCTGCTGCGTCGCGCTCGAAAGCCCACGATCACGCAAATAGGCGCGCGCCTTGGCGCCTGATGCACTTTGTAACTGGCTTTCAAAAAACTGTGCCGCAAGCTCCATCACATCGTAAAGCGTTGCGCGCTGCGCCTCGCGCTTTTCCATTTCCGGATCACGCGCAGGCATTGGCACACCGGCCATATCGGCAACGCGCTCAACGGCTTCCGGGAAACTCGCACCCTCAAGCTCGGTGAGAAACTTGAAATGATCGCCCGTCACACCACAACCAAAGCAGTGATAACGGCCCTTGCGATCCTCGCAATGGAAACTCGGCGTCTTCTCACCATGGAACGGGCAGCAGCCCCAGAAATCACCTTTCGGCGGATTGCTTTTCTTCCGGTCAAACGACACGCGCGTTCCGATCAGCGTCGAGATCGGCACACGATCTCTGATCTCATCAAGAAAGGAGGGCGGAAAACGCATTACGATTGTCACTTTCGGGTCAGATAAGCATGATATCCAGTTAGAGCCTGAATCAAAAAGCGACATGTACGCGCGAAAATGGTGATTTTCGAGTGCCAGAGCGCAGTGTACTTAAAGGTACATAAACACCGGAACGCAGGAAATTACCATTTGCAGCCGCTTATGGCGACTTTTGGAACAGCTTCTTAAGATATATAGGCATGCGCCGTCCTACAGTCCATCACACACAAGCGGCCCTCCCCGCTAATCACATGCCGCAGAGCCGATAATCAGACACCCCGAACCTTCATAAAACTGTCATATAGTTGTCACATTACGATAGGAACGCTTGATTTAAGGGTATATCCGGCTCATATTCTCTCAAATTATCATTAGCCGGAACATATTTTTTCTCTTTTCGTTGCGTAAGCTTAACTTGATGAATTTTCATTTTTCACCCCCAACCCGAAAGGATTTTTCGTGAACGGTTCTCTGGTCCTTTTGCATCTTGCTGGTGCAGTCGCGCTCCTGCTTTGGGCGACGCGCATGGTGCGAACAGGAGTGGAGCGCGCCTATGGCGACCGTTTACGCCGTCGTCTGCGCAACCAGATGCAAAATCCGCTGCTTTCGATTGCCTTTGGGCTGGCGCTTGCAATCGCCTTGCAAAGCTCGACAGCCGTTACCCTGCTTGTGGGTTCCTTCGTCGGTTCAGGCATTGTCGGCGGCGTTGCAGGATTGATGGCAGTGCGCGGTGGCGAGCTTGGCTCCGCACTCGTCGTCAAAATTCTGAGCTATGACCTCACCCTTCTGGTGCCGCTCTGCCTTGTATCTGGCACGGTCATTTTCATGACAACAGAACGGCGCGACTGGCGACAGATCGGGCGTATTCTGGTTGGCATCGGCTTGCTGATCATGTCGCTGGAAATGACAGGGCACGCAACAGAACCGCTGCGCCAAAGCGAAATTCTGCCGATCATTGTCGATTATCTTTCAAGCGACCCGGTCACAGCCTATCTTCTCGCAGCGCTGATGACATGGCTGTTTCACTCAAGTATTGCCGCCGTCATTCTGCTCACCACCTTCGCATCGCGTGGACTGATCACGCCAGAACTTGCGGTGGTCATGGTGCTTGGCGTCAATCTCGGCTCGTCCATCATTGCGCCTATCCTGACCAGAAATGCACCACCTGAAACGCGCGTCGTGCCACTTGGCAATCTTTTGATGCGTGGTGCGGGTTCGCTGGTAATCCTGATCTTGTTTGAGACGTTCAAACCTTCGATTGATTTTCTGGGCGGCGATCCGGTCTCTCAGGTCGTCAATGCGCATATCCTGTTCAACGTCATTGTCATGGTTGCAGGCATCCCCCTTTCGGGACTGGTTCTGCGGGCAACCGAAGCACTCGTTCATCTTAATGCCGACAAGAACGCGCCCACCCAGCCGTTTGAGGTTGAAGAATATAGTGCGCTTGATACGGCGGTTCTCGACCGGCCCTCTCAGGCACTCGCCAATGCAACACGTGAGGTCGTGGGCGTTTGCGATACGATTGAAGTCATGCTGCGCCGTATCATCGATCTTTACGAAAAGCCCGATCAGGCACGTATCAACGAACTCGCGGCCCTTGATGACCGGGTTGATAAGAAACACGCAGCCATCAAGCTTTACCTTACCAAGGTTGCAAGCAAGGACCTTGATGAATTTGAAGCTCTGCGGATGCAGGAACTGATGGGGGCCTGCGTCAAGCTTGAACAGGTTGGCGATATCATCGTGCGCAATATGCTCGCGCATGTGCAGAAGAAGATGGACCACAATCTGGAATTTACCGAAGAAGGCTGGAAGGAACTCAGCCACTTCCACGCCATGGTGCTCGCCAATGCGCATCTGGCGTTTAACGTGATCGTCTCGCGTGACGGCCACACGGCGCGTCAGCTTGTGCAGGAGAAAGACAATCTGCGTGATCTGGAAAAACAGACAAGCATGCGCCACTTCTCGCGGCTTCGCGATGGTTCAACCCGCAGCATCGAGACAAGCACGATCCATCTCGATACCATTCGCGATCTCAAGCAGATCAACTCACTGCTTGCTTCGATGGCATATCCTGTTCTCGAAGAACAAGGACTGCTCAGCACCACGCGCCTGAAATCGGCAAAGCAGACCTAAGAAAAAAGCGCCCGGAAACGGGCGCTTTTTCGTTACTGGAGAAGAGTCTTCACCAGAGCACTCGCCTTGGTAAAATCCATCTGCCCTGCATAACGTTCTTTAAGAGCGGCCATGACCTTGCCCATATCGCGCAAGCCCTGAGCGCCAATATCGGCAATCACATCCGCGCAGGCTTTCTTGATGTCGTCGTCACTCATCTGTGCTGGCAGAAAATCATTGAGAATCGTGATTTCCGCACGCTCTGCTTCCGCAAGCTCAATGCGATTGCCTTCCTCATAAATGCGCGCAGATTCCTCACGCTGCTTGACCATCTTACCCAGAATGCCAAGCAGTTCTTCATCACCGACCGGGTCTTTGCCCGCGCCGCGATTGGCAATATCACGATCTTTCACCGCAGCCATGATCAGACGCAATGTAGACAAGCGAGGCTTGTCCTGAGCCTTCATAGCATTGGTCATTGCCTGAGAAATCTCCTGGCGCAGCATATGTCTCTCCTGACATGTGTAAAAGGTAGAACAAAAAATACTTCTATGCAGAAGCAGGCCTATAAAGCAATCACACGCCGCCTCCCACCTGTCAGAACGGAACTAATCCCAATATTTCCTGAAAAGCTTGCGTTGCAACGATTGACCCCGCGTTCAAGTTTCTCTATTGCTCAAAGCTTAGCAGGACATCGGCATGTGCTCACGGCGGGAAGTTTAATCCCCGCTGCTTTTTGGCGCATATATGGCCCCGAAAACATCGGTTTTCAAGTTGCTCAGTCTTGAGCGGCTGAAACACGGATACATGCCGCATGACTGATAAACCAAAAACGCGCGCCAGACGGCAGCGCGAAACCACGCAGGAGTGCACGCCATGACCGAATCCCCATCGAAGACAGCACCCTGGACAATTGCAAAGCGAACCGCCGTTCTCGTGCTTGCTGACGGAACCGTTATTGAGGGTCAGGGCGTTGGCGCAACCGGCGCGATTGAGGCCGAAGTGGTCTTCAACACGGCCCTCACCGGCTATGAAGAAATCCTGACCGATCCTTCCTACGCCGGACAGATCGTCACTTTCACGTTCCCGCATATTGGCAATGTCGGAGCCAATGCCGAAGACGTAGAAGACCTGACACCCGCCAATCGCCACGGCGCAGTCGGTGCGATCTTCAAGGCAGACATTACCACGCCATCCAATTTCCGCGCCTCTGAACACCTCGACGCTTGGTTGAAAAGCCGCGGCGTCATAGCACTGACCGGAATCGACACCCGTGCGCTGACCGCCCTTATCCGTGAGCGAGGCGCACAGAACGCCGTCATCGCGCATGACCCGGAAGGCAATTTCGACATTGATGCACTCAAGGCACGCGCCTCCAGCTGGAGCGGCCTTGAAAACCTCGACCTCGCAAAAGATGTTACCATCGGTCAGAGCCAGACATGGGATCAGACCCCATGGGTGCTTGGCGACGGCTATGGCGAACAGTCTGATGAACAATATCATGTCGTTGCGCTCGACTTCGGTGTGAAGCGCAACATTCTGCGTCTGCTTTCAGGCCTCGGTGCGAAAGTAACTGTGCTGCCTGCAACGGCGACCGCAGAAGACGTGCTGGCCTTCAACCCAGACGGCATCTTCCTGTCGAATGGCCCCGGCGATCCGGCTGCAACTGGCGAGTACGCTGTGCCGACCATTCAGAAGCTTGTTGATAGTGAACTGCCGGTTTTCGGTATTTGCCTCGGCCACCAGATGCTGGCATTGGCGCTTGGTGCCAAGACCGAAAAGATGCATCAAGGCCATCATGGTGCAAACCATCCCGTCAAGGATTACACCACCGGCAAGGTTGAAATCGTATCAATGAACCACGGTTTTGCAGTCGATTCTGACAGCCTGCCAGACCATGTCGAAGAAACACATGTGTCCCTTTTCGACGGTACAAATTGCGGTCTGCGCGTTATCGGCAAGCCGGTCTTCTCGGTACAGCATCACCCGGAAGCCTCGCCGGGCCCACAGGACAGCCATTATCTCTTCCGCCGCTTCATCAATCTGATCCGCGAGAAGAAGGGCGAAGCGCTCTTGCCGGAACGCGAACAGGCGGCATAACGACTACCCAGATAAAGAAAAGCCGGGATTTGATCCCGGCTTTTTTGTTTTGCAGAGCACAACTTCAATCAAATATCGCCGCTGAAAGTATCGCAGGATTCAAGCTTCCCACTTTCAAAACCACGCTGGAACCACTTAGCGCGCTGTGCCGATGTGCCATGATTAAAGCTTTCCGGTACAACATATCCCTGAGAGCGCTTTTGCAGCGTATCATCACCAATTTGGTGCGCGGCATTGATCGCTTCTTCAAGGTCGCCGGCTTCCAGAATACCCTTCTGGTCCGTGTAATAGCCCCATACACCGGCGAAACAATCAGCCTGCAATTCAACCCGAACCGACATCTGATTGGCCTGCGCCTCGCTCATCTGCTGACGCATCTGATTAAAGCGCGGCAGAATGCCGAGGAGGTTCTGAACATGGTGGCCTACCTCATGCGCAATCACGTAGGCATTTGCAAAATCGCCAGATGCGCCGAATTTGGTCGCGAGTTCATTAAAGAATGTGAGATCGAGATAAAGCTTTCGATCACCCGGACAATAGAACGGGCCCGATGCGGACGATGCCATACCGCATGCGGAGCGCACACCATCGGAAAACAGAACCATTGTTGGCGGCGGATAGGTCTGTCCGCGGGATTGGAAAATACCGCTCCAGACATCTTCTGTCTCAGCCAAAATGGTGCGCGCAAATTGCGTCGCTTCGTCATTGGCAGCCGGACGGTTAATGCTCTGCTGCGTCTGCGTAGAGTTAATGCTGCCATCGCCAAAAAGCAGCGGCATCGGATCGATTCCAAACGCGCGCAGTACGAAAAACAAGACAACGAGAATGAGAATGCCGGAAATACCGCCACCGCGCACGATGCGGAAACCCGGACCACCGCCTAAGCCACCACCGCGAAAGCCACCGCCTAAGCCGCCGCTTTGCTGTCCACGTACATCCTCGACATTATCGCTTTGTCTACGGCCTTGCCAACGCATTCCGTTGCCCTCTCCAATCACTGCGGACCATCACAGCCCGATACCGCAAACTATCCCGCTACTTCATAATAGAAGCAGCGCTAAACCGTAAAAAGTCAATATCCTACGCCAGAATGCGGTTCACTGAATTTTGCCTCCCAAAAAACCCTGGTAAAGAATTACGATTATGCAAGTCTTCTAAAAATGTAATTTAAATACATCGCTTAAGTAAGCGAGATTTAGAGGAGTAATATTTTGAAAAGAAAACTGATTTTGATTTTAGTAGCCAACAGCCTTCTCTTCTCATCACAAGCCTTTGCTTGTGCGGGTGCTATTGCTGACTGCGCAGTGAAATGCATGAACAAAGGCTCATTCTTCGAAACAGCTTTGTGTATGCTCGGTTCAAAAGCCCCGTCGTGATTTAAGGTTCGTTTAATATGAAAAAATCTGTAATTTTATCCCTACTCGTTCTCACCACATTATCGGCTAGTCCTGTTTACGCCTGTATGCTTGACAATTTGGGGCCAACAGCATGTGCGAAGCGTTGTGATTCAGCGCAAGGCTTTTTCAATGATCTGTCCTGTAAAATTGGGATTTCAGCACCAACGGAATAGTTAAAAATGCTCCGCCCCGATCTTGATAGAAAGGGGCGGCAAGTTGAATTTGTACAAAAAAAGCCCTTCGTAATTACCATCCCCTTTGGACGCGCCAAATTTAATCATAAAAAACCACTTTAATGCAGATAAATTGGTTTAAAGGGGTTCCGCTTTGGATCATCATTGCCTATAAGGCGCGCTTAGCCCACAGAATTTCTCTCTGCCAACCCGCCGGAAAACCGTGCGGGCTTTTCTGGCAGGCTAAGAACAAGGATGATGCCCCCATGCCGAAACGTACAGATATCAAATCGATCCTGATCATCGGCGCGGGCCCCATTGTTATCGGTCAGGCTTGCGAGTTCGATTATTCCGGCACACAGGCCTGTAAGGCTCTGAAAGAGGAAGGCTATCGCATCATCCTCGTCAATTCCAATCCGGCCACTATCATGACCGACCCGGATCTGGCAGATGCGACTTACATCGAACCCATCACCCCTGAAGTTGTTGCGAAAATCATCGCCAAGGAACGCCCGGACGCGCTTCTGCCAACCATGGGCGGCCAGACCGCACTCAACACTGCATTGTCGCTCCGCCGCATGGGCGTTCTTGAGCGCTACAATGTTGAGATGATCGGCGCACATGCCGAAGCCATCGACAAGGCAGAAGATCGCGCCCTTTTCCGCGAAGCCATGGACAAGATCGGCCTTGATACGCCTAACTCCATGCTCGCCAACGCGACGGAAATCAAAGACGAAGACCGCAAACGTCACGAAGCCAAGCGCAATGAAGTGAAGGCGCAATATTCAGGTGACGACCTCGACAAGGCACTCGATAAGCTTGAAACCGAATGGCAGCTCGGCGAAGTTGAACGCAAACAGCGTTATATGAGCCATGCGTTGGCCAAGGCAGCACAAGCCATGGATTTCGTAGGCCTACCAGCCATCATCCGCCCAAGCTTCACGCTCGGCGGCACCGGCGGCGGCATTGCCTATAATCGTCAGGAATTTTTCGAGATCATCGAGCGTGGTCTTGATGCATCACCAACCACGGAAGTGCTGATCGAAGAATCGGTTCTCGGCTGGAAGGAATATGAAATGGAAGTCGTCCGCGACAAGGCGGATAACTGCATCATCATTTGCTCGATCGAAAACCTCGATCCAATGGGTGTGCATACCGGTGACTCGATTACCGTTGCTCCAGCCCTGACGCTGACCGATAAAGAATATCAGATCATGCGTAACGCCTCGATTGCGGTTCTGCGCGAGATTGGCGTTGAAACAGGCGGTTCGAACGTTCAGTTCGCGATCAACCCTGCCAATGGCCGAATGATCGTGATTGAAATGAACCCGCGCGTGTCACGTTCTTCGGCACTTGCTTCCAAGGCCACCGGCTTCCCGATTGCTAAGGTCGCAGCCAAGCTCGCCGTCGGCTACACATTGGATGAGCTCGACAACGACATCACCGGGGGTGCAACCCCTGCATCCTTCGAACCATCGATCGACTATGTCGTCACCAAAATCCCACGCTTTGCCTTTGAAAAATTCCCAGGCTCTTCACCAATCCTGACCACGGCCATGAAGTCGGTCGGTGAAGTTATGGCCATTGGCCGTACTTTCCAGGAAAGCTTGCAGAAGGCGCTTCGTGGCCTTGAAACCGGCCTCACCGGTTTTGACGAAATTTCCATTCCAAACATTGAAGAAGGCGACGAGAAAAACGCGATCCGCGCAGCCATCGGCACGCCAACGCCAGATCGTCTTCGCATGGTCGCTCAGGCTATGCGCCTTGGCCTGACCACCGAACAAATCCATGACGTATCAAAGATCGATCCGTGGTTCCTTGAGCAGATCGAAGAGATCATCAACACGGAAGCGCGCATCCGCGAACATGGTCTGCCAAAGGACGCAGAAAACCTGCGCAAGCTCAAGTCTATGGGCTTCTCCGATGCTCGCCTTGCAAGCCTGATTGGCAAAGATGCCGAAGACGTCGCAAAACTGCGCAATGAGCTTGACGTGCATCCGGTCTTTAAGCGTATCGACACCTGTGCTGCGGAATTCGCTTCACCTACCGCTTATATGTATTCGACCTATGAAACGCCTTTCGTTGGTCAACTGCGCTCAGAAGCAGAAGTTTCGGATCGCAAGAAGGTCGTCATTCTCGGCGGCGGTCCAAACCGTATCGGTCAGGGCATCGAGTTCGATTATTGCTGCTGCCATGCAGCCTTCGCGCTTAATGATGCCGATTATGAAGCCATCATGATCAACTGTAATCCGGAAACCGTATCGACCGATTACGACACTTCGGATCGTCTTTACTTCGAGCCGCTGACTGCCGAAGACGTGCTGGAGATCCTGCGCGTTGAGCAAGAAAAAGGCACACTTCATGGCGTGATCGTCCAGTTCGGTGGCCAGACCCCGCTCAAGCTTGCAACAGCACTTGAAAAGGCCGGTATTCCGATCCTCGGCACGTCGCCGGACGCAATCGACCTTGCAGAAGATCGCGACCGTTTCCAGAAGCTGCTGATCAAGCTCGGACTCAATCAGCCAAAGAACGGCATTGCCTATTCTGTCGAACAGGCTCGTTTGATCGTTGCCGATCTTGGGTTCCCGCTGGTTGTCCGCCCATCTTATGTTCTGGGTGGTCGTGCGATGCAGATCATTCATGACGAACGCGGCTTGCAGACTTATCTTCTCGATACAGTTCCTGAACTGGTGCCAGAAGACATCAAGGCAAAATACCCGAACGACAAGACCGGCCAGATCAACACGCTTTTGGGCAAGAACCCGCTTCTGTTTGATACCTATCTGACACAGGCTATCGAAGTGGATGTGGATTGCCTTTGCGATGGCAAGGACAGCTATGTTTCCGGGATCATGGAGCATATCGAAGAAGCTGGCATCCATTCGGGTGACAGTGCCTGTTCGCTTCCAGTTCACACGCTTTCAAAAGAAATCGTCGCCGAACTGGAACGCCAGACAGCATTGCTTGCCAAGGCACTCAATGTCGGCGGTCTGATGAACGTACAGTTTGCCATCAAGAACGATGAAATCTTCATCCTTGAAGTCAACCCACGCGCATCACGTACCGTTCCGTTTGTCGCCAAGACTATCGGCACACCAATTGCCAAGGTTGCAGCCCGCATCATGGCCGGTGAAAGCCTTGAAGACGCGATCAATGCCTATGGCGGCAAGCCACAGCCAAATGCCCGCCCGCACATCGCTGTTAAGGAAGCTGTATTCCCGTTTGCGCGCTTCCCAGGTGTTGACACTCTCCTTGGGCCAGAAATGCGCTCGACCGGCGAAGTCATGGGCCTCGACTATGATTATGCACTGGCTTTCGCCAAGGCACAGCTTGGTGCAGGTGTTGAACTTCCGCGTGAAGGCACGGTTTTCGTATCGGTTCGTGACGAAGACAAGGAACGTGTACTTGGCCCGGTGCGCAAACTCGCAAGCATCGGCTTTAAGGTCATGGCGACCGGGGGCACACAGCAGTTCCTCGAAGCCAATGGCGTTGAATCGACAAAGATCAACAAGGTCATCGAAGGCCGTCCGCATGTTGAAGATGCGATCCGCAACCGCCAGATCCATCTGGTCTTCAACACCACAGACAGTGCAAGTGCGGTGTCCGATAGCAAGTCGATCCGCCGCGCAACATTGATGCAGAAGCTGCCTTACTACACAACAATGGCCGGTGCAGAAGCTGCCGCCGAAGCCATTGCTGCTCTTAAAGCGGGTTCGATGGAAGTACGTCCGCTTCAGGACTACTTCCGCGCATAATCAATGTTCGAATAATTGAAAAAGGCCGCAGACGAAAATCTGCGGCCTTTTTCAATTCTGGCACTCGCTTACGATATATGCGGTAGGCGCAGCGGATCGGCATTCAAATCCATTTCCAGATGAAGCTTGTGCTTGAACAACCCATTATGGCCCAGCCCTTTGCCGATATGGATGATTGCGGCATCTTTCAATGGCCCTTCCAGAATGGCGTAAGCACGTTTTCGGGCTGCTTCATCCATACCGTCAAGCGTACCATCAATAACGATCCAGCTCGGATTTTGTAACACCAGCCGCGCCAAAGCGAGGCTCTGCTGCTCATCAGCCGTCAGCGTCCGATCCCAACGCAAAACACGGTCAATCTGCGGCACAAGCCGTTCAAGTCCAGCAAGCTTCAACACCCCTGCAATCTGGTTTTTTGAAAAGTCAGCCGCACTCAAAGGATAAACAACCGCATCATGCAGGTTGCCCGGCGGAATATAGGGCGCATGGGGAATAAACACCACGCGGTCGCCCGCAGGCAATCCAATCCGCCCACTGCCCCATGGCCACAAGCCACCAAGAGCGCGGAAGAGCATGCTGCGCTCCGATTCCGCGGCACCCGTTACAAGCAGGCGCTCACCGGGATTGATGACGACCTTCGTCTCAACCAGATTGAGACAACCTTCCGGCGCTGCAATCGACAGGTTGTCGATCGTCAATTGCTCCTCAGGATTGGTTTCAACGACAATCCGACGATCAAGATGCCCGATTTCATCCATTCGCAAAATCGCCTGACGAAAACTCGCCACACGCAACAGCGTTGCACGCCAGTCAGCAATCGCACCAAAATTATCGACGAACCAGCGCAGAGAATTGTGCACCTGCGTGAAAGCGCCAACTGCCATCATCAGGCCACCAAATGTCAGGCCACCCGAAAAATAGACCGGCGCAGCGACAAGAATAGGCGCAACGATGGTGAACCAGCCGTAGCCCGCCGTAACCCATGTAAGATTGGTCGTGGCAATGACAATGCGCTTGATGGCCAGCAGCACCCCATCAAGATCACGATCAAGTCTACGACGCTCATCGAGCTCGCCGCGCGCTAATGTTACGGCATCAATATGCTCGTTCACGCGCATCAGCGAAAAGCGAAAATCCGCTTCACGCGCATAGCGGTTGGCATTGTGATTGACGAGGCTACGACCCACAAACCAAGAAAGCAGCGATGCAGACCCCGCATAAAACACCGCCGCCCAGACCATATAGCCAGGTATAGAGAAACTATACCCCCATATATGAAAAACAAAGCCGCTTGAAAGCGACCACAAAACGCCCACAAAGCTCACCAGAATGACGGTTGATTGCAGCAGGTTAATGCCAAGATCACTTGTAGTCTCGGCCAGATGTCGGGCATCTTCCTGTAAGCGCTGATCCGGGTTGATGCCAATTTCGCCTGCCTTTGCAAGACGGAAAGCCCGTCCCGGCTGCAACCATTGTCCCACCAGATCTCGTGCCAGCCCATCCCGCAATTTCAGCTTGAACATCTGGTTCAGCCACGTTTGCGATACATTCAAAAGCAGCACTGATCCAGCGATGGCAAAAAAGATCAGAAGTTGGTGGAAAAACGCGCTCAGATTGCGATCCGAAAGCGCATTATAAAACGGCACATTCCATCGGTTGATTGCCACCTGCCCTATGGTGATGAGAACAATGAGAACAAAAATTCCGGTTCCAAGCGCAATAAGCTGATTGCGCACGGGAGACACCCAAAACGCACTCATCATCATGCCAGCTTGCGAGAAAAGATCGCTGCCGTCCTGCTTCTTATGGCCCTGCCGCTTGGAAACAGTGCGGTCGACCTTTTGCGGCTCATCCTGCTTTGACTGGGACAACGCGTCTTTCCTTACCAAACCTGGCAGATATGCAATTTTGCTGGCAAAAATCTTGTCTGCAATAACAGAATTTTCTCTTTGGTCTTAACCAATTCCAGCGGCAGCCTATAGCAATATTTTGGAACTTTTGCGTGAAGTTTGAACCTGTCATGTCAGCGCATCACATAAAATAATGCATTGCCGCAAGACCAGTTCCAGCGGGCTTAAGCAGAAGCAACAATGCGCCGTGATTGATGATGAGAAAAGCATTTCAAAAATAGGCGTTTAGAGATAGCAAAGCCTGTCTTGTGCTGGTCAAATTTGTCGCATATAGTTTCGTCATCGATTTTTCGGTCAAGTGACTTTGTGACCGCCCGGCCTGCCGTGCTTCCTAACGATCTCCTGTCCATAAATTCGATCCACAGGGACGTGTGCGAAGCATACGGACTAACGACTACTAATGTTACAAAGGAATTTCCCATGGCTACGGGAACAGTTAAGTGGTTTAACACGACCAAGGGCTTCGGCTTCATTCAGCCTGATCAGGGCGGCACGGACATTTTCGTTCACATTTCCGCTGTTCAGCGCGCTGGCCTGGCCACGCTCGATGAAGGCCAGAAGGTTTCCTACGAAGTCGTAGAAGACCGTCGTTCGGGTCGTTCGTCTGCCGACAACCTCGTCGCAGCATAAATTTTGCCGGATAGGCAACAGCATGTCTCCCAAAAGTGGTAATCGGTTTTGAGATTAAAGACATGCGTTAAAATAAACAAAAAGGCGGGGTCATGCCCCGCCTTTCTGTTTATAATAGATCAGGGTAGCCAATCCACCGGCACATGGCCCTTATCGGCTTCCACCCGCGCAAGCCATGCCGTGATTGCGGGATAGTTATCCATATCGAAGCCTGCGCGATGGGCTTCATGCGTATAGGCATAAAGCGCAATGTCCGCGATGCTGAGATTATCGCCCGCAAGAAACGGTGTCTTTTCCAGTTGCACTTCCATAACACCCAACGCCTTGTCTCCACCAACAAGCGTTGAAGCCAATCGGTCTGGAGTCGCCTCGCGCGCCCGCTCGGAATAAACCATCAAGGCACGGCGCACCGCCACATATGGCTCGTGACTATATTGCTCAAAGAACAGCCATTGATAGACCAGCGCACGCTCGTAAGCGTCCTTGGGAAGATAAGGCGTATTCTCCGCCAGATAGAGCAAAATCGCATTTGATTCGGCTATGAAGCGGCCATCATCCAGTTCAAGCAGCGGAACTTTGCCATTGGGGTTTTTGGCCAGATATTCAGGCTTTCGCGTCGAGCCATCAAGCGAAGAAACGGTGACGTGCCGGAAAGGCTTACCAAGTTTGGCCAGCAAAAGCCGTGGCTTATAGCAGTTTCCGGAATCAGGTTGCGCATAGATCGTGAGCATTTATCTCTCCTGTACAGATATAACATGTCCGCCACGGCATCGGCTGTCCAATCAGTTTCGTTGAAGCAATTTGTGCTTATCGCTGATGGTTCAGAACTTTTCAGCAACACATTAACGCGAGAAATCGGAATTTATTGCGAAACCGCAAAGCTTTTGTTGCGATTCATGCGCCAATGCGACATAGAAAACCCGCAAAACCGGACCGTGCCCGGTGCCGGTTATCTGATCCTGCCATCTATGGAGATCTATCATGGCATTTCTCGCCGACGCCCTTTCTCGTGTAAAGCCATCTGCAACCATCGCGGTTAGCCAGAAAGCACGTGAACTGAAAGCCAAGGGCAAGGACGTGATTGGTCTCGGAGCGGGTGAACCCGATTTCGACACGCCGGACAATATCAAGCAGGCAGCCATCGACGCAATCAATCGCGGCGAAACCAAGTACACTCCGGTTGCAGGTATTCCTGAACTGCGTCAGGCCATCGTTGCCAAGTTCAAGCGTGAAAACGGCCTCGACTACAAGCCTGAACAGGTCATCGTCGGCACCGGCGGCAAGCAGATCCTGTTTAACGCATTCATGGCCACGCTGAACCCAGGCGATGAAGTCATCGTGCCTGCGCCATACTGGGTGAGCTACCCGGAAATGGTTGCAATCAACGGCGGCACCCCGGTTTTCGTCAACACGAAGATCGAAGACAATTTCAAGCTGACAGCAGCCGATCTCGAAAAGGCAATTACGCCTAAGACCAAGTGGCTGATCTTCAACTCGCCATCCAACCCGACCGGCTCCGCTTATACGGAAGCAGAACTCAAGGCGCTGACCGACGTACTCGTACGTCATCCGCAGGTTTGGATTCTGACCGACGACATGTATGAGCACCTCGTCTATGGCGATTTCGTCTTCACAACGCCTGCACAGGTCGAGCCGTCGCTTTATGAGCGCACGCTCACCATGAACGGCGTATCGAAAGCCTATGCAATGACCGGCTGGCGTATTGGTTATGCCGCAGGCCCGCTGCAACTCATCAAGGCGATGGATATGGTGCAGGGTCAGCAGACCTCCGGTGCATGTTCGATCGCTCAGTGGGCCGCTGTCGAAGCGCTCAACGGTACGCAGGACTTCATCCCGAAGAACAAGGAAATCTTCCAGGCGCGTCGCGATCTGGTTGTCTCCATGCTCAACCAGGCAACCGGGATTCACTGCCCGACACCGGAAGGCGCATTCTACGTCTATCCGTCATGCGCTGGCCTGATCGGCAAGAAAACAGAAGCTGGCAAAGTTATCGAAACCGACGAAGATTTCGTAACCGAACTGCTCGAAGCAGAAGGCGTTGCGGTGGTTCACGGCTCTGCCTTTGGTCTTGGACCAAACTTCCGCATTTCCTATGCAACGTCTGATGAGTTGCTTGAAGAAGCCTGCTCACGTATTCAGCGCTTCTGCGCAAGCCTGCGCTAAACATTTCGAACATAAAATGACGAAGGGGCCGCAAGGCCCCTTTTTCGTGTCTGCTTTACAGAGAAAAACACCCGCCTGGCGCGAAGCCAAAAAAAAAGCCAGACAAATGTCTGGCTTTGAGTTTTGAAGGTGCCTTTGAGGCAAACCTCCAGAGGGGAACACTCAGCGCGCGCAAATGGGAGGAGGAAACGCAGCGCTGAGATGACCTTTATATGCCCTGTGCTTATTGTTTTTGCAATGCAACTTTAGCGCAATACAGCTATGCATTTTACGCATGGCTTTTTATGGCGAAAAAATATAGTATTTTCATACACTTACCGATTAACCACTCACGAAGTATTACATATCTCTATTGTAAGAGCCGCCCAAATATCCGGCATACAGAGCCAGCCCCTGCCTGCAAAAACAGCAAATCACTTCGCTGGACTCAAACAAAAAAGCCGCCCCGGGGATCACCCGCAGCGGCCTCATTTTCTTATCAGTCCAGAAATCAGAACGTCCAGTTGCGCGCTTTCGAAAACAGGAAGTCACGGAAAGCATGAAGCTTGGCCGAATTCTTCAAGGCTTCCGGATAGCAGAAGAACGTATCGAATGACGGGATTTCCTCAAGCTCCGGCAGAAGCTGCACCAGACCGGATTCCTTGTCGGCCATATAATCAGGCAGAACGGCAATGCCGGCCCCGCGCTGAACGGCACGGCGAATGGACAGCAGATTATTGACCTGCAAAACCGGAATACGCGTACTTCCATCGGTGCGTCCGGCAATCTCCAGCCAGTTCAACCCGGTCAGATAGCTTGGCGCTGGTTCACCGAAAGTCACCACGCGATGCTGATCTATCTCGTCGATAGAATTGAGCTTGCCATATTTCGAAACATAGCCTGCTGACGCGTAGACATGCATATGCACGGTAAACAGACGACGCTGAATGAGATCAGGCTGCTGCGGCTGGCGCAGGCGGATTGCACAATCTGCATGACGCATGGTGAGGTCCAGCTCTTCATTATCAAGAATAAGCTGCAGCTGCACATCGGGATAGAGTTCGACAAACTCCTGAATACGCTCGATCAGCCAGCCGGAACCAAGACCAACGGTCGTTGTCACACGCAAACGCCCGGTCGGCTTTTCCTTGCTCTCGGCAAGTTTTGAGCGGACATTTTCAAGCTTCATCAACACGTCATGCGCGGTGCGATAGAGCGTCTCGCCCTGCTCCGTCAGGATGAGGCCACGCGCGTGCCGGTGAAACAGTGGAACACCGACATCCTGCTCCAACGCGCTGACTTGCCGCGAAATAGCTGATTGCGACAGATGCAATGTCTGTGCGGCATGGGTGAAAGACCCTGCTTCCGCAGCAGCATGAAAAATACGCAGTTTGTCCCAATCAAGCGGTGCGACCACGTTCTCCCCCTATCGTTACTCCGCAGCTTCGTGCAGCGGTTCCTGTGCAGCCAACCAGCGCTCGGATTCAAGCGCTGCCATGCAGCCCATACCGGCGGCAGTCACTGCCTGCCGGTAAATATCGTCGGTGACGTCGCCAGCAGCGTAAATACCCGGCACGTCGGTCGCGGTCGAATCAGGCGCTGTCCAAAGATAGCCGTTCGGCTTCTGCTTAAGCTTGCCCTCGAACAAGGAAACAGCAGGCGCATGGCCAATGGCAACAAACACGCCATGGGTTTCAAGCTCGCTCAATTCGCCGGTTGCGATATTCTTGAGGCGAACACCGGTTACAGTCGCACCCATTGGCGGCTTCGCCTGCGTGCCAAGGATTTCATCAATAACGCTGTTCCAGACAACTTTCACGTTTTCACGCGAGAGCAGACGATCCTGCATGATCTTTTCAGCGCGGAAGCCTTCACGGCGATGCACGATGGTTACGCTTTTTGCGATATGCGAAAGATAGAGCGCTTCTTCGACAGCCGTATTGCCGCCGCCGACCACAACAACATCCTTGCCGCGATAAAAGAAACCGTCGCACGTGGCACAGGCCGAAACGCCACCGCCCATAAAGGTCTGTTCGCTTTCAAGGCCAAGCCACTTGGCCTGCGCACCGGTTGCGATAATCAGCGCATCACAGGTGTAAACAGTACCCGAATCGGCAATCAGGCGGAACGGACGCGTTGTCGTTTCAACTTCGGTGATGATGTCATACACAATTTCCGTGCCGACATTCTGCGCCTGCGTTGCCATCTGATCCATCATCCACGGACCCTGCACAGGCTCGGCATAACCCGGATAATTTTCCACGTCAGTGGTAATCATCAACTGACCACCTTGCTGCAGTCCAGTAATGATGATCGGCTTGAGCATCGCACGCGCTGCGTAAATCGCCGCCGTATAACCTGCCGGACCTGAGCCGATAATGATAACGGGCGCATGACGCTGTGACATGGGATAGTTCTCCGGTCCAATAATCGATTTAACGAGGACGTGTAGCTTAGTAGAATCGCCTTTTACGCTCAGCTTTGCCAATGCCCTGATATTATGGCCAAGGTAGGTCTGCGATCCGCTGTTTGCAAGGTTTGAGCCACGTTTGCTAACCTTCGCCCACAAGCTTGTCGTCTCTAAGCGCAGCGATGAACGATACCCACATTGCGGCTGGCAAATTCCCGCGTTAAACACAAAGAATACGTTGCTGCTTTCAAAATTCGTCGGAGCCGACCGCCATCTATAAGACAGTCGCCAATATCTGTGCGCGTTTCGGCCTCGTTATGGCTGTAGCAATGCTGCTGCCTGCGGCTATCGACCTGCGCGATGGCAGCGACGACTGGCTGATTTTTGTGCGCTCCGCTGCCGCCACCGGCGCGCTGTCCGCGCTTATCCTGCTTGCAACACAAAACCAGAATACACGCTTCACACCACGTCTGGGCTTTCTGCTCACCGCCTGTCTGTGGCTGACTGCAAGTTTCTTGGGTTCGATTCCGCTTTATTTTTCGCATCTGCCCATCAGCTATGCGACAGCATTTTTCGAAGCCATGTCGGGCGTTACCTCAACGGGTGCGACGGCGCTGACCGGCCTTGATGACATGCAGCGCGGCATTCTGCTCTGGCGCTCGCTTTTGTGCTGGATCGGTGGTGTGGGCTTCATCGGCCTGGCGCTTCTGATGCTGCCTTCGCTACGCGCAGGCGGACTGGCGCTTTTTCATATGGAAAACTCCGACAAATCGGAAAAGATTCTGCCGCGTATGAACCAGATCGCCCTTGGCATCATCCTCGCTTATTTAAGCCTCACCGCCGCCTGTATGATTGCTTATTTCGCGGTTGGCATGAGCATATTCGATGCTATCAATCATGGTCTGGCAACCGTCGCCACCGCTGGCTTCTCGACCCATGACAATTCGTTCGGTTACTACGAAGGCAATCGGATGCTTTTGGTGGTCTCGACCATTTTCATGATGCTGTCGGCCTTGCCCTTCGTGCTTTACATCAAGGCTTTCATGCCACGACGCACGGAATTGCTGAAAGACCCACAGGTGAAGCTATTCTTCACCATCGTCATTGGATTCAGTTTCATTCTCGCCATCGTTTTACAGGCAAACACGCATATACCCTTCGGCGATGCGCTGATTTCAGCCTCATTCCACTTCGTATCGGTGATTACGACCACAGGCTTTACCATCGAGGACTATTCCTTGTGGGGGCCGCCAGCCATCGGCATTTTCTTCCTCGCATCGTTTCTGGGTGGCTGCGCAGGCTCGACATCGGGCGGTATCAAGATGAACCGCCTCATCATCTTGTGGAGCCTCACACAGGCCAATCTCGCACGTCTTGTCATGCCCCATGCAGTCATCAAAATCCGGTACGGTTCTTCGGAAGTATCGGGAGAGATCGCGCAGAACGTTTTGCTGTATCTGTTTCTCTACATCGCTTCTCTGATCATGGGTGCAGTTTTGCTGGCGTGCCTCGGGCTTGATTTCGTATCGGCCTTCACGGGCGCATTAACAGCACTCTCCAATGTTGGCCCGGGTTTTGGCGATACAATCGGTCCGGTGGGCAATTTCTCGACAATCGACGATCCTGCACTTTGGGTACTCTCGTTCCTCATGCTGGTCGGCCGCCTTGAGCTTGTGACCGTATTTATCCTGTTCACACGTACTTTCTGGATGCGCTAACACCGTTTTATGCGGTTTACATCCTGTCGTTTCTTTTGGTATGAGCAGGATTAGATTGCGCTATAACGGCGCTGAGTGTTTTATTATTACGCCTGAATGAAATTTCATTGCGCGCGGAGTTTTATATGCCGATCAAGGCCGATCTGGACGACATCGATTGGAAAATCCTTCGGGAGCTCCAGAACAACGGGCGCATCACCAATGTCGAGCTTGCCGAACGCGTCGGCATCTCTGCCCCGCCCTGCCTGCGTCGTGTGCGCAAGCTGGAAGAAAGTGGCGTCATTCGCGGCTATCGCGCAATCCTTAACGGCAATGCTTTGGGTCAGGATCTGGTGGCATTTTGTTCGGTCGGGCTGCATCGTCAGGCAGACGCTGATCTTAAGGCATTTGCCGAGAAAACCAAGCAATGGCCGCTGGTGCGTCGTGCGTGGATGGTATCGGGCGAATCCGACTTCCTGCTTCATTGCGTTGCACGCGATCTGAACACGTTTCAAACCTTCGTCATCGAAGAACTGACTGCCGCGCCCAATGTGGATTCGGTACGCACAGCACTGACCATTCGTCCGGTTAAGGACGAACCACTGATGATTCTCTAAAATTAATTGCTGCTAAAAACCCGCTCGTAGACTGCGCTGATTGCTTCGGCTTCTTTTTCGAGCGGGAATGTTTTGCGCACATGCGCAAGTGCGTTTTCACCATGACGTTCAGCCATGGCGGGATCGACAAGATAAGGCTCGATTGCATCACGCAGCGCATCACCATCGCCTGCCGCAACAAAACTGCCTGTACCCTCCACGATCATTTCAGCATAGGCACCGGCATCACTTGCAACCACGGCGGTTTTTGAGGCCATAGCTTCCAGCGGCGTGAGACCAAAACCCTCATTGCGCGATGGCGCAACATAAAGCGTCAGCCGCCGATACCAGATACGCACATCGGCAACTTCACCAAGGATACGAATACGATCCTGTAATCCGGCAGCAGCAATGCGCGCTTTCAGATCATCTTCGAATGCCTGATGTTCCGCTGTCGTGCGACCTGTAATAATTGCAGTCCATTGCGGATATTTCGGCAAAAGCGCGATCATCGCATCGACAAACAGGTCCGTACCCTTGGAATGGCGCACGCGGCCAAAACAGCCAATCGCATATTGTCCGGGCAGGCCTGATGCACTGAACTGATCATCTTCGCCAACTGGCGGATGAAACCGCTCCAGATCAACACCATGCATGATCACCTGATGTGGCACTTCAAGAAAACTTCCCGAACGACCACTGGTCGCGATCACCGCATTCATGCGGCGGATCAGCCATTTGGTGAAAGGCTTGTGATGACGTTGAGCGGCAGAGGTAAACACCAGTCGCAGCTTCATGCGCAGCACATCGCGCATGAAAATACCGGCCAACATTTCGATGTTGCGGCGCGCGTGCCAGATGCGAAAACGCCGCTTGAAAGGCTTTTTCCAGAATGAAAAAAGTGCTGACCAACCAAGATGCGGCAGGCTGTCAGGCAGTCCCGGTCCGAGTGTAGCGATGCCCAATCCCTTTGCGCGTTGCAAAGGGATAAGCTGCACGATGGTCGAGGTCACACCGGAAAGGCGACGTTTGAAATTGGGGGCTACAACCTCAACCTCTTCAACGGGAACTGGCACGTTTCGTCTCAAACGTATTTGAGCCCAAGAATCTCGTATGAACGCGAACCGCCCGGTGCATTGACTTCAATGGTATCGCCTTCACCCTTGCCAATCAGCGCACGCGCAATCGGCGATGAAATCGAAATGCGGCCTTCCTTCACATCAGCTTCCTGATCGCCAACGATCTGATAGACTTTTTCTTCTTCGGTATCTTCATCAACCAGCGTGACGGTTGCGCCGAACTTGATTTTGTCGCCGGAAAGCTTTGTTACATCAATGACTTCTGCGCGACCAACCAGCTCTTCCAGCTCGTTGATACGGCCTTCATTAAGGCTCTGCGCTTCTTTAGCGGCATGATATTCAGCATTTTCAGAAAGATCGCCATGCGCACGCGCTTCGGCAATTGCCTCAATGATCCGCGGGCGTTCATTTTGCTGACGCGTGCGAAGTTCTTCTTTAAGGTTCTCGAAACCGCGAGGGGTCATAGGGAACTTTTCCATACCCAGTCCAGTCCTTTCCATCGCCCGCCGCATTTCCGTTCAGGACAAGCGCGACGGCATTTTAATTGCCCGCCTGATCCTGCACCACAACTGAAACAGGATACCCAACCGGGGGCAGATAACCCGCCGGTACACAAAAAGAAAACGGCCCCTGAAGCGCAGGCTCCAGAACCGTTAAAAATAACATTCCCAGAACTATAGCATTTTCAACGACCATTTCACGAAGAAAAAATTCAGCCTGTTAATTATGCTCAATGAAGGTTGTTATTTTGCTGGAACTGGCCAGGTTGCAGGCCATTTTTCTGGTCCACCATCGTAATTGCCATCGCAATCGCCTTTAGAACGTTCTTCAACCAACACAAATCGTATTTTTCCGTTCACATCATCAACGGCTTTCCAGACATCATAGGTGCCGCAATCACCAATCCCACGGCCTTTGAAAAAGGCGGTCACTGTCTTATTTGTCTGTGACCAGTCAATGTTCCAGGCTTGATCCGTCGTTGTAGGCCCATCATCAGAAATAGTCGGCAATGAGATTGGAACAACCTTGTCATCGCTCTGGCTGTAGAAAACATAAGACTGGTTATAGGCCCCAGGAGAACCGCATGGCATGGCGATCAGTGTCAGACCATCAGCGATTTTTGCATCAAAGCCGCCACCAGTCCTGAAAGAGTCGCCATTTGATTCGCCACAAACCCCATTCTCGTCGCTAAAATCTGTGCGGATTTCTTGCGGCAACTGATCAATGGCCGTGATCAGTGTCACCTCTGGCGCAGATGGTGCAGGCTTGGTGCCCTTCGCCTGCAATGCATCGACCGTTCCTGCACGCGACTGCTGCTCATCCATGTAAATCAGGCCGCCGACAAATCCCGACAACGAGTAATTGGAAGTCTTGCCCGCAAATTTGAGTTGCAGTTTCTGCCCATTACGCATCGTATCCATCAGTTTGGTAACTGCGGCTGCATCCGTATAATTGAGCTGGCTATCCTCCAGTTTCAACGCCGACACTGCGACGCTTAGCGCTGGTTTGCCATCAATCGAAATTTCGATGTTTCCCGATAGTTTCGCGGGATCGATATAAAAAAGCTGAAGCTCCGGCTTTGCGTCAACGGCACGAGAACGATAAATGCCAACCCCCGGAGCACCTTCGCTGGCAACAGGACTAAGCGTCAAAGTACAATTCTGCGCAAAATCACACATCACAGCAGTATCGCGGATCTGCTTGTACGCTGCTTGCGATATGCCCGCTCCATAAAGCAACGATGCCGCCGCTGCGCTCGCCAGCAAGATTGCTCTCATTTTGCATTTTGGAAAAATCATCGACGACTCCTCAACCGGTGGGCTTGCCGAGACCTCATCATATTTTCTATAGCATGGCCATCCCGAAAACATGACGCGGATCGTTGCGGGCATATTGGGGCGAGGCAATCAATCATGACGCGTGTGCAGGCAAATCTACTCCTTCTTCTGGCCGGTGTTATTTGGGGCATGGGCTTTGTGGCGCAATCGACCGCCATGGCCAGCATTGGCCCGTTCCTTTTCATCGGCGTCCGCTCAGCCATTGCTGCGTTAAGCGTTTTGCCTTGGTCAATTGCTGAAGGACGACGTTCACCACATAGGCTTCAACGCTCGAACTATCTGTTTTTCATTCTTGTCGGTGCTTGCTTGTTTACAGGTCTTATCCTGCAACAGATTGGCCTTATCACCACATCCGTCACCAATGCTGGCTTTCTGACCGGACTTTATGTCGTCATGGTGCCGGTACTGGGTGTCATCATTTTCAGAAATTGGCCGCATCCAATTATCTGGCCAAGCGCTGCAGCCTGTCTTGTCGGCATATTTCTTTTATCAGGTGGCAAGCTGAGTGCGCTTAAACAAGGCGATCTACTGGTGATCTGCGGAGCGTTGTTCTGGGCGATGCAGGTTCTGCTAATCAGCCGGGCAAATCGTGCGGGACGACCTATCACACTTAGCTGCGTGCAATTTGCAACCGCAGCAGTGGCAGGCCTTCTGATTGCAGCAGCTGTCGAGGACATCAACTGGAATGCAATTGCGCTAACATGGAAAGAACTGCTGTTTACCGGCGTTTTTTCGTCGGGCATAGCCTTCACGCTGCAAGCCATAGGCCAGCGCTATACAACCTCGGCACAGGCTGCGATTTTCCTCTCTTCCGAAGCAATCTTTGCGGCCATGTTTGGAGCAATATTCCTTGGCGACCGTTTGACCTTCATCGGCTTCATCGGCTGTGGCCTGTTATTTACCGCAATGCTTGCAGTGGAACTGGTTCCGATGTTCTGGAAAAGAAAAGCAGAACCAATTCCCGCAGCGGCAGAATAGCTCACCCCCTGAATATCAGAGCGGCACCGCCTGCAATCAGCGCGAACCCAAGCACATGATTCCATGTGAAAGCTTCTTTGAGGTAGAATATCGAGAACAGGCTGAAAATCACCAATGTGATGACTTCCTGCATCGTCTTGAGCTGCGCTGCAGAATAGACCTCGTGTCCGATACGATTGGCAGGCACGGCCAGAAAATATTCGAACAGCGCAATACCCCAACTGATGAAGATGACCGTCACCAGTGGCGTGCTGGTGAATTTCAAATGCCCGTACCAGGCAAAAGTCATGAAAACATTGGAGCCGATCAGAAGCAAGATCGGTAGAACACTTGGCGATATAAGTGCTGACATGAAAAAGAACTTTGGGGACCGAGAGGACACTGTCGCGGCTTGGCCCTAAACCGCAAGAAACCGTTAGCAGAAAGCCAAGCAGATTTCGCCAATCTTATGTCCAGGAGCATAAAGCGTGAGAGCGGCCCGAATATTGCCACACCTCTTAACGCCGACACTGACTGTTCGTTTACGCTTATGGTCTAATATGTCTTTGGGGCCAGTTCCAAACTGAAAGGCATGGACATGAGTTTTGCGTTGTCCAACCGCTTTCGTCACTATGCATTTCCGGCAAGCATTGCATTGCTGACGCTTATGGCTGGCTGTTCCGGTGATCGTCCGCCACGCCCACAAGCTGAAATCGGCAGTACCGACGTTATTGTGCCACCTGCCCCGGTTGCAACCGCCAACAACGCAGGCGAGCCACGCATCGTAGGCTTGGCCGAAGAAATCGAAACCAACGCCAATGAAATGACGACGCATAGTCAGCCGCATTATGCTGGCGATTATGGCTTTGCCGCACCTGTACAAAACCCGGTCAGTACGGCTGAAAACATCTATGCTATGTCCAATTCAGAAGCCGCCTGCCGCACACGACTCAAGCGGCTCGGTGTCGTTTTCACCGAAAAGTCGCCGATCAATCAAAGCGAAAGCTGCCGTATCGACAACCCGATTGAAGTCAGCGGCTTCAACAGTGGTTCTATTGCCTTCAAACCAGCCGCAACACTGAATTGTCAGGTAACGGAAGCGTTTGCGCGCTGGATCAAGGGCGATCTGCAACCTTCGTCGCGATTGCGATATCTTTCCGGCATCAACACCATCCATAATGCAGGCGGCTATTCCTGCCGCACAATGAACCATCGTCGCGGTGCCAAGATGTCGGAACATTCGCGCGGCAACGCCATTGATGTTACAAAAATCACTCTAAACAACGGCAAAAGCATCGTCGTGCGCAAACCGGGCTTCTTCTCCTTTCGGGAGAAAGGCCTGCTCAACAGCGTTCGCTCCGATGCCTGCAATTATTTCACCACCGTGTTAGGCCCCGGCTATAACCGAGAACATGCCGATCACTTCCACTTCGACCTGATGCAGCGTCGAAGTGGATATCGCGCCTGTAAATAAAAGTAAGCCTTATTCAGCTGGAACTGGTGTTGGTTGTCCATTCTTATCAAGCGCAACCATGACGAATTCGCCATGTGTCACCAGATCCATTTCTTCCGCAAGATAACGCTGTGCCCACGCTTCGACATGCAGCGTAATCGATGTGCGGCCAACGCGGGTAATCTCGGTGTAGACACACAGGACGTCGCCGATTTTCACTGGCTTTGCGAAAGACATTTCCCGCACAGCCGCCGTTACAACCCGACCCTTGGCACGTTCTGAAGCACGAATAGCACTTGCAATATCCATCTGCGCCATAACCCAGCCACCAAAAATATCACCAGCCGAGTTCGTATCGTTCGGCATAGCTTGTGTGCGAACCGTCAGCATGCCCTTGGGCGCAGTAAGATCGATCATCAATAAGTCCTTCGGAAATATGAAAAGAGTCGGCTGCGAGTATGCTTCAAGCTTCAACCAAGGAAAAGTGCGGCATCCTCACCACAGCCATGCAAATCTGGAGCAACTACGAACAACAAGCATAAATTTTTAACTATTAATCATAACAATAATAATTCAAATATTGTCAAGTAAATGTATAAATTTCAAGTTATATATACATAAATCGAGAATGAATATGGGGCAAATAATGAAACTTATTGTTAAATCATCTATTGCTACATTAGCTATTCTATTTGCGACCAGTGTAGAAGCTTCCAGCGGCCTCGCAACCGCAACTATAAATCTTCGCACAGGTCCCGGAACCCAATATCAGTCAATGGGCAGCATTCCTAACGGTGTCGTCATCGGCGTCGCTGGCTGCACAAGCGGTTACGGCTGGTGCCGCGTTAATTACGGTGGCCTCGATGGATGGGCATCCTCCCGCTACATTGCCGTTCAGACAGGGGGCGGAGGTTATACCACCAACGACAATTTCGGATCGACCGCTGCTGCCATCGGCATTCCTTTGATTGCAGGTCTGGTGATAGGCTCGGCCATTAGCAACAATAACAACGGATGGAATAATGGCCCATACTGGGGCCCCCGTCCGGGTTGGGGGCCTGGCCCATATCGTCCGGGTCCGGGCTGGCGCGGTCCAAACCAGTGGGGACCACCACGTCCACATTGGGGCGACCGTCCCGGCTGGAGCAATCATCCGGGATACCACCCGAATTTCTATGGACCGGGCGATCGCTGGCGTCCGCGCGGCAGGTTCTAACATACCTCCTGACAGCCTGATGTCAGGAGCTGCATATAATTGAGAGGGTGTGCACCGGATTTGATACAGATTCAATCGGGGTGCCCTTTTCATTTCGACTACGACATTCCATATTGCAAATATGGCCTCCTCAAAAGACAAATACACTCAGGATTCGCACGACGAAACTCGCGGCTTTGGCGAAGCGCCACAGCCCGGCTTGTCAGGCACATCATTATCTGGTTCGATTGCCGATTGGGCAAAAGAGATCGGGGATGAGGCTGATAAGCCAGAACCCAAAGCAAAATCTGCAAAGGCTGTGAAAACGCCTAAGAAAGTGCCGGAACGCAGCGCGGAATCCTCGCGCAGTTCTCGCGGCACATCCATGGGGGGCGCAGCTTCGGCAAAGGAACGTGCCGCCGCAGGTCTCAATCCGGTTGCCGGTCTCGACATCAGTCTTGAAGACGCCGCGGCCTTAAACCCAACGGGCGCAACTGCGACCGTACAGGCACTTTCCGATCTCATCGAATCCGGTAATCCGCTGTTCAAGAACGGCGAATTATGGACCCCACACCGCCCTGCCCGCCCACCAAAGTCCGAAGGCGGCATTTCGATCCAGATGGAATCGAGCTTTGAGCCATCGGGCGATCAGCCGACAGCCATCCGCGATCTGGTCAGCGGACTGGAAGATCAGG
>Ga0213829_1000203_pt1 | contig 71764 bp, 65 predicted proteins | sample MC6MC0896MG_FD_180665 | JGI IMG/M metagenome (GOLD analysis project Ga0213829, IMG submission 180665) | Enriched soil aggregate microbial communities from Iowa State University, Ames, United States - MC6-MC0896-MG | ecosystem: Environmental > Terrestrial > Soil > Unclassified | place: USA: Iowa... | reverse complement strand
CAAGCAGATCGCGGGGCAATTCGACGACGTCGAGGAGATGCGGCGGCGGCGCAATGCCGCCAGCCCGATGGGGCGGATGGGGGATGCGTGGGATGTTGCCCATGCCGCGCTGTTTCTGGCGAGCGACGAGGCCAAGTACATCACCGGCGTCTGCCTGCCGGTGGATGGCGGCAAAGCCTGCGCGGGGCGCTGACGCGCTCGGCCTTGCGCCCGCCGCGCGGCGGTCAGACGCGCGGCGCCAGGTCCGCCGACAATTCCGAGGCCGCACGCTGCAATGCGGCCACCACATCGGTCAGGCGCGCGCCGGAAAGACGTGAGCGAATCGCCGCCACGCTCAACGCCGCCACCACGTGCTGTTCGCGGTCGAACACCGGCACGCCCACGCCCAGCATGTCGGGAATGATGCGGCCCGGGTTGAGCGCATAGCCATTCTTGCGCGCGGCGGCGATGTCCTCGCGCAGCATGTCGGTGGACGGCAGATCGGGCGCCGCGCTGGCGTCATAGCGCGCCAGCACACGATCGATATCGTCGTTGGGCAGGAACGCCAGCAACGCCAGGCTGCCCGCCCCCACGCCCAGCGGGCGGCGGTGGCCGACTTCCAGCGTCAGGATCTTGATGGGAAAGTCGCCGGTCTTGCGGTCCACGCAGACCGCTTCGTGTCCCGAGCGCACGGACAGGAAGCTGGTGTCGCCCGTGGACTGCGCAAGCCGGAGCACGGCGGATTCGGCGATTGCCTTGATGCCGTGCCGGCTCTCGGCCGCCAGCCCCAGGATGTAGGATTCGCGGCCAAGGCTGTAGGTCTTGAGCCGGGGATTGAGCGACAGAAAGCCTTCCTGCAGCAAGGCCGACAGCATGCGGTGCGCGGTGGGCGGCGTCAGGCCCACATCGCGCACGACGTCGGTCAGGCCCACGCCGCGCGCCGGCGCCGCCCCGACGTATTTAAGAATGCGCAGCACGCGGAAAATGCTTTGCGCGCCGCCGACGGCGTCGGCCGCGCGTTGGGGCAAACCTCCCATCAATGCACCGTCGTGCCGTCCGGCGGCGTCTGGTTCAGGCCCAGCGCGGCCTCCCAGCTGCGCAGCGGCACGCAGGTCTGCAGGCGGACGATGGCTCGCTGGATCAGGGCGGGATGCAGTTCGTGGCCCACGTGGGTGGCGATGTCGATGGTGGAGTCGCCGTGCAGTTCGGCCAGGCGGGCCTGCGCCGCCTGCGCCTGCGAAACACTCATGACCGCGTCGTCGGCGCCGTGCAGCAGATGAATCGTGGTGTATAGCGGGGCGTTCTTGGGCAGTTGCGCGTAGCGGCCCGAGAACGCGATGACGCGGCCGGCCATGCCGTCGTGCGCCTGCACCAGCTCCAGCGCCATGATGGCGCCCTGCGAAAAGCCGGCCACCGCGGTGTCGGACTGCAGCAGGCCGAAGCGCGCCTGGGCTTCGCGCACGTAGGTTTCCAACTGCGGCATGGCCTGGGCCACGCGCTCGGCGCGGTTGTCTTCGGTGACGCCGCGCACGGAGAACCACTGCCGGCCCGCGCCGCCGCCGTCAAAGGCCTCGAAACCTTCGGGGATCAGCACGGCCGCGGTCGGAAAGGCCGCGCGCACCGCCTGGGCCAGGGGCTCCAGGCTGGCGGGCGATCCGCCCACGCCGTGCAGCAGGATGAAGAGCTGGCGCACGTCGACGCCCGGATCGGGAAGAAATTCGATAGAACTGGAAGACGCCATGAAACTGCTCCGTGCTGGCCTGGGACGGTGGGACTGCGCCCCGATTGCCGCATTGTAAAATGCGCCGCGCCCGGCATCGTACCGATGACGCGGGCCACCCTACACCTTCGTAATGCACACACCGAACATCGACTCGGGCGCCGCCGCGCCTGCCAGCAATACTGCCAACAACAATCAGCTGCACCGCGTGCTCAAGGCGCGCCACCTCACGATGATAGCGCTGGGCGGGGCCATCGGCACCGGCCTGTTCGTCGCTTCCGGCGCGGCCATCGCGCAAGCGGGTCCGGGCGGCGCGCTGATGGTCTATCTGGTGATCGGCCTGATGGTGTACTTCATCATGACCAGCCTGGGCGAGCTTGCCACGTTCATGCCGGTGTCCGGGTCGTTCTGCACTTATGCGTCGCGCTACGTCGATCCGGGCTTCGGCTTTGCGCTGGGCTGGAATTTCTGGGTGAGCTGGGCCACGGTGGTGGCGGTGGACGTGGTGGCGGCGCAGCTCGTCATGGCGTACTGGCTGCCGGACACCCCAGGATGGATATGGAGCGTGGCCTTCCTGGCGCTGACCTTTGGGTTGAACGCCTTCTCGGCGCGCAGCTTCGGCGAGGCGGAATACTGGTTCGCCATCATCAAGGTGGTGGCGGTGCTGTGCTTCATCGTGGTGGGCGTGGCGATGCTGGCCGGCATCATCCACGGCGGCGGGCCGGTGGGCATGGACAACTGGAAGGTGGGCGACGCGCCCTTCGTCGGCAACGCGGCGACGTGGGTGGGCGTGGCGATGGTGGTGGCCTATTCCTTTCAGGGCACCGAACTGGTGGGCGTGGCGGCCGGCGAATCCGAAAACCCCCGGCGCAACGTGCCGCGCGCAATCAACAGCGTGTTCTGGCGCATCCTGCTGTTCTATGTGCTGGCCATCCTGATCATCGGCCTGCTGGTGCCCTACACCGATCCGCAACTGCTGCGCAACGAGGTCGAGGACATCGCGGTCAGCCCCTTCACGCTGGTGTTCGAGCACGCGGGCCTGCTGTCGGCGGCCACGGTGATGAACGCGGTGATCCTGACCTCGGTGCTGTCGGCCGGCAATTCGGGCATGTATGCGGCGACGCGGATGCTGTTCAACATGGCGGCCGAGGGCCAGGCGCCCGCGCTCTTCAAGCGGCTCACCCCGCGCGGCGTGCCGCTGTATGCGCTGCTGGCCACGACGCTGCTGGCGTGTCTATGCCTGTTCAGCGTGGTGTACAGCCCGAAGGCCGTCTACATCTGGCTGCTCAATTTCGCGGGGATGACGGAATTCATCGTGTGGCTGAGCATCGCGGTCAGCCATTACCGCTTCCGTCAGGGCTACGTGAAGCACGGTTACGACACCGCCAACCTGCCGTACAAGGCGGGACTTTTTCCGTTCGGGCCGCTGCTGGCCTTCGTGCTGTGTCTGGTGGTGACACTGGGACAGAACTATCAGGCGTTCCTGGAAGAACGCATCGACTGGATCGGCGTGGTGTCGACGTACCTGGCCATTCCGCTGTTCCTGGGACTGTGGATCGGCCACCGGCTGCTGCGCGGCTCGCGCTGGGTGAAGTACCAGGACATGCGGTTCTAGCACTTTTCGGGGCACTTTTCGGGGCACTTTTCGGGGCACTTTTCGATACGTCCGGCCGGCGCAAAGCCCGGTACAATACTGTATATTCATACAGGTATTGAGCACCAGGCGCTTTGCCATGCAGTCCCCCGAACATATCCATCCCGCGTTGTGGCGCGCCACGCAGTTGGCCAAAGGCGCCGCACGCACCCTGCCAACCGGGCACGCGGCGCTGTCGGCCGAACTGCCGGATAACGGCTGGCCGCTCGGATCGCTCGTCGAACTGCTCACCCCCCATCCCGGCATCGGAGAAATCCGCCTGCTGCGTCCGGCGCTGGCCCAATTGGAAACGCGGCGTCCCATTGCCCTGGTGCAGCCGCCGCACGTGCCGCACATCGCCAGCTGGATGAGCTGGCGGCTGGATCCCCGGCAACTGCTCTGGGTGGCGCCCGAAAAACCGGTCGATGCGCTGTGGGCCAGCGAACAGATCCTGAAAAACGCCAGTTGCGGCGCGCTGATCTGCTGGCTGCCCCACGTGCGCCCCGAATCCCTGCGCCGCCTGCACCTGGCCGCCCAGGCCAGCGACCTGCTGTTCATCGCCGTGCGCCCGTCCCGCGCCGCGCAGACCGCCACGCCCGCCGCCTTGCGGCTGGCGCTGACGCCCGCGCCCGGCGGCCTGTCCGTCCACATCCTGAAGCGCCGGGGGCCTGTCTGCGACACCCCACTCTACGTGGGCCTGGAGCCCGGCGCGCTTACTCCCTCTTCTCCCCGCCATGCGCCTCTGGATCGCCGCCTACCTGCGCTGCCTGCCGCTGGACGCCCTACGCCCGCACTGGCCGCATGAACAGGAGGCGTTCGCCGTTCTGGATCAGGAACGGGTCGCCGCCCTGACGCCCGCCGCCCGCCAGGCCGGCGTGACGCCCGGCATGCGCCGCGCGGGCGCGGCGGCCATCGCCCCTGGCGTGGAACTGCTGCCCCGCAATGCGCTGGCCGAGGCCGACGCCCTGCACGGCGCGGCGCTGGCCCTCTTGCAGTACACCCCCGAAATCGCCCTGGCCGACGGCGACACCGTGCTGCTGAACGTGGGCGCCAGCCTGATGTTCTTTCGGGGGCCGCGGGCGCTGAGCCGACGGGTCGCCGCCACGCTGCGCGCGCTGGATCTGCGGGTGTCGCTGGGCATGGCGCCCACGGCCAAGGGCGCCTGGCTGCTAGCGCGGCGCGCCGGCCGGCGCGTTCCCCGCCGCACACTGAAGCTGTCCACCCTGGCGCGGCGGCTCGATGCCCTGCCGCTGTCGCTGCTGCCCCAGGCGCAAGACCGCCGCAACTGGCTGGACGACATCGGTTGCCACACGCTGGCGCACCTGCGCGCCCTGCCCCGCGCGGGCCTGCAGCGGCGCAGCGCGCCCGATCTGCTGCAGGCGCTGGACGCCGCTTACGGCCAGGTACCCGAACTCTACCGCTGGCTCGAACCGCCCAACCAGTTTTCGCGGCGGATCGAGCTCATGGACTACATGGAGAACACCAGCGCCGTGCTGGCCGTGGCGGGCCGGCTGGCCGAGCAGCTGGGCGGCTGGCTGACCGCCCGCCAACTGGCCGTGCGGCGCGTGGTGCTCAGCATGGACCACGAACGCGGCCGCCACGCCCGCCCACCCACCGAACTTGAAGTGGCCCTGGCCCAGCCCATCTGGCAGGCGCCCCAGCTGCTGCATCTGCTGCGCGAAAAGCTCAACCACTTCACGCTGGAAGCCCCCGTCATCGCCGTGACGCTGCACGCGCCCGACACCGTCGAGCAGCCCGCCGCCAGCACCACGCTGTTCCCCGAGCCGGGCGGCACCGCCGCCGACCACGCGCGGCTCCTGGACCTGCTGGTGGCGCGGCTGGGCCGCGACCGGGTGCGCCATGCCCAGCCCACCGCCGACCACCGCCCCGAAGCCGCCAACGCTTGGGGCGACGCGCTTGCCGCGCCCGAACGCCCCGTCCCTCTTCCGCCGCTGCTCGACCGCCCGTTCTGGCTGCTGGAAACCCCGCAGCCCCTCAAGCTGTCGGGCCATCGCCCCCACTACGCCGGCCAGGCGCTGCGGCTGATGCGCGGCCCGGAACGCATCGAAAGCGGCTGGTGGGACCCCGCCCTGACCGTGCGCGATTACTTCGTCGCCGAAGACGCGGCGGGCGCGCGCTACTGGATTTACCGCGAGCGCGACGCCGAGGACGCGCGCTGGTTCCTCCACGGACTGTACGCCTGACATGCGCATGGACGACGACGCCCCCGATCCGCTGGACCCCGCTGAGGTCCTGGCCCAATTGCCCGGCTATGCCGAGCTGCAATGCCAGTCCAATTTTTCTTTCCTGCAAGGCGCCTCGCACCCCGAGGAACTGGCCGCGCGGGCGGCCGAGCTCGGCTACGCCGCGCTGGCCCTGACCGACGAGTGCTCACTGGCGGGCGTGGTGCGGGCCCACACCGAAGCCAAAACCCTCAAGCTGCCGTTCATCGTCGGCGCCACGTTCCAGCTGCGCGCCGCGCCCGACGCCGCACCGCTCGGCCTGACCCTGCTGGCACAGACCCGCGAAGGCTACGGCAACCTGTCGGAATTCATCACGCTGGGCCGCACCCGGGCGCCCAAGGGCGAGTACCGCCTTTCCCCGCAAGACCTTGCCGATCCGCCAGCCGGCCACGCGCATCTGCGCAGTCTGCCGGAATGCCTGGCCATCCTGACGCCCGCCTACGGCACCGACGCCGACCGCATGGCCGACCAGGCCCGCTGGCTGGCGCGCGTCTTTCCGGGCCGCGCGTGGGTGGGGCTGAATCTGCTGCATCAGTCGCGCGACGACCTGCACCGCGCCGCCGTCGAGCACGCGGCCCAGGCCTCGCAACTGCCGATCGTGGCGGTCGGCCAGGTGCAGATGCATGTCCGCTCGCGCAAGCCGCTGCACGACACACTGACCGGCATCCGCACCCGCCAGCAGGTGTCGCAATGCGGCTACGAACTCTCGGGCAATGCCGAACAACACCTGCGCAGCCGCATGCGGCTGGCCAGCCTGTATCCGCCCGACGCGCTGGCGCAGACCCTGGCGGTTGCGCGCCGCTGCACGTTTTCGCTGGACGAGCTGCATTACGAATACCCCGACGAGATCGTGCCGCCCGGCCACACGCCGGCCAGCTACCTGCGCCAGGAAGCACTGGCCGGGGCCGCCCGGCGCTTTCCCCAGGGTGTGCCCGACAGCGTCACGGCGCAGATCGACAAGGAACTGGAACTCATCGCGGACCTCAACTACGAGGCCTACTTCCTGACCGTCTACGACATCGTGCAGTTCGCCCGCAACGCCGGCATCCTGTGCCAGGGCCGGGGCTCGGCCGCCAACTCCGCCGTGTGCTATTGCCTGGGCATCACCGCGGTGGACCCGCAGCGCGGCAACAACCTGTTCGAACGTTTCATCAGCAAGGAACGCAACGAACCGCCCGACATCGACGTCGACTTCGAACACCAACGCCGCGAAGAAGTCATCCAGTACATCTACGGCAAATACGGCCGTGACCGCGCCGCCCTGACCGCAGTGGTCATCTCGTACCGACCGCGCAGCGTGCTGCGCGACACGGGGCGCGCGCTGGGCGTGGACCCGGGCGTCATCGACGCCGTGGCCCGCGCGCACCAATGGTGGGACGGCAAGAAGGAAATGCTGCGCACGCTGGGCGCCTGCGGCCTGGACCCGGAATCCCAGGTGGCGCGCCAGTGGGCGTCGCTCGCGCAGACCATGATGGGCTTTCCGCGCCATCTGTCGCAGCATCCGGGCGGCTTCGTGATTTCACGCGGCAAGCTCTCGCGCCTGGTGCCCATCGAGAACGCCGCCATGGAAGACCGCAGCGTCGTGCAATGGGACAAGGACGACCTGGACGCGCTGAAGCTGCTGAAGGTCGACGTCCTGGCGCTGGGCATGCTGTCGGCCCTGCGCCGCACGCTCGAACTGGCCAGCCAGCGCCGCGGCCAGCCGCTGACCCTGCAGGACATCCCGGAAGGCGACACCCCGACCTACGACATGATCTGCGACGCCGACACCATCGGCGTCTTCCAGATCGAATCGCGCGCCCAGATGACGATGCTGCCGCGCCTGAGGCCACGGGAATACTACGACCTGGTGGTGCAGGTGGCGATCGTGCGCCCGGGACCGATCCAGGGCGGCATGGTCCACCCCTACCTGCGGCGGCGCCAGGGCAAGGAAGACGAAACCTACCCCAGCGAAAAAGTGCGCGGCGTGCTCAGCCGCACCATGGGCGTGCCCATCTTCCAGGAACAGGTCATGCAGATCGCCGTCGTGGCCGCCGGTTTCTCGCCGGGCGAGGCAGACCAGTTGCGCCGGTCGATGGCGGCTTGGCGGCGCAAGGGTGGCGTGGACAAGTTCCGCGTCAAGCTGGTGGGCGGGCTGCTGGCGCACGGTTACACGCTGGATTTTGCCGAAGCCCTGTTCCGTCAGGTGGAAGGGTTTGGCGAGTACGGCTTTCCGGAAAGCCATGCCGCCAGCTTCGCCCTGCTGGCGTATGCCAGTTCCTGGCTCAAGCGCCACGAACCGGAAGCCTTTCTGGCCGCCCTGCTCAATTCCCAGCCCATGGGGTTCTACGCGCCCGCGCAACTGGTGCAGGACGCGCGCCGTCACGGCGTCTGCGTGCTGCCCGCCGACGTGACGGTGAGCGGCTGGGATTCCGTGCTGGAAACGCTGCCCGACGGCCATCCCGGCGCCCGGCGGCGCGCGCATGAACACGCTCCGGGCGTCGATACGCCGGGCGTCGATACGCCGGGCGTCGGTACGCCGGGCGTCGGTACGCCGGGCGTCGGTACGCTGGACGTCGGTACGCCGGACGTTACGCCCCGCCCCGCCGTGCGGCTGGGACTCAGCCTGCTGCAGGGCATGCGCGAGGACACCGCCCGCCGCATCGAGGCCGCCCGGGCCGACGCGCCCTTTGCCAACACCGCCGACCTCGCCCGCCGCGCTGGCCTGAACCGCCAAGACCTGAACGCGCTGGCCGCGGGCGATGCATTGCGCACGCTGGCCGGCCATCGGCGCCAGGCCAGCTGGGAGGCCGCGGCCAGCGTGCAAAGCCGCGACCTGCTGCGGGACGCCGAAATCGTGGACGCCCAGGCCCCGCAACTGTCCGCCCCCTCCGAAAGCCAGACCGTGGCCGCCGACTACCGCAGCGTCGGCCTGACCCTCCACAGCCATCCCGTATCGCTGCTGCGCCCCCAACTGGCCGCACGCAACTTCCAGCCCGCCTCGGTGCTGAACGGCTATCCCAACAAGCGCATCGCGCGCGCCTGCGGCATCGTCACCGTGCGCCAGCGCCCCCAGACCTCCAAGGGCGTCATCTTCGTGACCCTCGAAGACGAGACCGGCCCGGTCAACGTGGTGGTCCGGCCCGACCTGATCGAACGCCAGCGCCGCGAACTCCTGGGCGCCACCCTGCTGGGAGTATTCGGGTCCTGGCAAAGCGTGGACGGCGTGCGCCACCTGATCGCGCAAAGGCTGGTCGACATGTCCGACCTGCTGGGCGGGCTGACGTCGCAGAGCCGCGACTTCCATTGAAGATGCGGGTGCAACTTGAAGGAGTCTGACACCCTTGAAACACCCTTCAAGCCCGGGTGTCAGACACCTGGCCAAGAAGCACAGCTACAACTTGAAGGTGTCTGACACCCTTGAAACACCCTTCAAGCCTGAAGACCGTCCATACGGGTGTCAGACACCTGGCCAAGAAGCACAGGTGCAACTTGAAGGTGTCTGACACCCTTGAAACACCCTTCATACCTGAAGACCATCCATACGGGTGTCAGACACCTGGCCAAAAAGTACAGGTGCAACTCGAAGGTGTCTGACACCCTTGAAACACCCTTCAAACCTGAAGACCGTCCATACGGGTGTCAGACACCTGGCCAAGAAGCACAGGTGCAACTTGAAGGTGTCTGACACCCTTGAAACACCCTTCAAGCCTGAAGACCGTCCATACGGGTGTCAGACACCTGATGCGACCTGATGCGCGGCCAGCCGTCTGCCGCTGTTGCCCGGTTGCACAAGCCCGCCGCGCCTTGAGCACAGCGCCTCGCCGCTGGTCTATCATGGCTTTTTGTCCGCTCGTTGTAAGGAGTCCTACATGATCCGCAAGCTGATCCCCTTCCTGCTGGTTGCCAGCCTGGCTGCGTGCGCCAATACCGGTGGTTCGCGCACGTCCAGCGCGCCGGCTTCCAGCGCTTCGAGCGCGTCCTCTTCATCGAGCACCGGCGCCGGCGCTTCCTACGGTTCGTCTTCGGCCATTCCGGGCAGCAGCACCGGCAAGAGCTGCGACGCTGGCGCCCTGCAATCGCAGATCGGCCAGAAAGCCACGCCCTCCCTCATGGAAGACCTGCGCACGCGCAGCGGCAGCGCCACTGCGCGCATGCTGCGCCCGGGCCAGCTTGTCACCATGGAATACAACAACACCCGCCTGAACCTCATCGTCGACGACAAGGATGTGATGACGGCGATCCGCTGCGGTTAAATCTGCCCCTCGGCCGGGTCCCGATCCGGCCCATCGCCTTCTGCCTCGATGGGCCGCGCTGCCGGCGGCACATGGGGCAGGAAGGCACCGGCCACCTCGAACGCGCATTCCTCGCGCGCAATGTCGATCACCCGGGACACCACCGGATTGACGATGTTCTTCTTGTGCACCGCGTAGTAATTGATCATCGGCAGGTCCGGCTGCACATTCAGCTGGCACAACGCCCCGCGCGCCACCAGCGGCGCGAAATACGCGCCCGGCAGATAGCTGATGCCCAATCCCAGCATGGTCAGCTGGGCCATCATGCCCAGGCTGTTGCACGTCAACACCCGCTTGACCGGCATTCCCTGCTCCGCGAACCACGCGTCATACAGATGCGATAGCGCCGAGTTGGTGGGCTGGGAAATCACCGGATAGGGCGCCAGATCCTGCGGCGTCAGCGCGGCGGCCACATCGATGCCCAGCGCCGGACTGGCCATCCAGACATTAGTGACCGCGCCCAGGTGCGTGCAATCGTACTGGTAACCCCAGAACGGGCCGGGCATGATCGCCAGATCCAGTTCGTCCTGCTCCAGCCGCTCGTAAAGGGTGATGCCGCCATCGATCTCGGGCATCAGTTGCACACGCGGGTAGCGCTGGCTGATCTGCTTGATCAGCCCCGCCAGCCAGGTCATGCCAACCAGTTCGGTCACGCCCAGGCGCACCACGCCTTCGAAGCTGGCCGGATCGGCCATGTTCTGGACGATCCGGCTGTTCAGCTCCAGCATCTGGCTAGCCAGTTCGAACAGCTTGCGGCCCTGCGGGGTCATCAGGAGTTTCTTGGCGCGCCGCTCGAACAGGGGCGCGCCGGCAAAGGCCTCGAGTTCCCCCACCCGTTTGGCCACGGCCGATTGGGTGGTGTGCAGCTTGCGCGACGACGCGCTGAAGCTGCCCAGTTCGGAACTCCAGTAGAAGGCCTCCAGTTGCTTGAGGGTGTACATCGCCGCGGTCGAAGAAAAGCGCATGAAACCCCCAACATTACCACCGCGGCCGATCGGCCCGGATCAACCCCGCGGATGCAGGATGTCCGCCAGGAAGCGCTGGGCGCGCGGATGCGCCGGCGCGCTGAAGAAGCGCTCGGGCGTATCCATTTCCAGGATTTCGCCTGCATCCATGAACACCACGCGATCGCACACGTCTCGCGCAAAGCCCATTTCGTGCGTCACGCACACCATCGTCATGCCGTCCTTGGCCAGGCCCTTCATCACCTGAAGCACCTCGCCCACCATTTCCGGATCGAGTGCGCTGGTCGGCTCGTCGAACAGCATGACGGGCGGCTGCAGGGCCAACGCGCGCGCGATCGCCACGCGCTGCTGCTGCCCGCCGGACAGCGATCCCGGATAGGCGTCGATCTTGTGCGCCAGCCCCACGCGATCGAGCAGGCTGCGCGCCAGCTCAACGGCTTCCTTGCGCGGCTGCTTGCGGATGCTCACGGGCGCGAAGATCACGTTTTCCAGCACGCTCATGTGCGGGAACAGGTTGAACTGCTGGAACACGAAGCCGATCTTCTGGCGCAGCGCGTTCAGGTTGGCGCCCTTGCCGTAGATATCCGCGCCATCGATCAGGATGCGGCCCTTTTCGATGGGTTCCAGCCGGTTGATCGTGCGGATCATCGTGGACTTGCCGGACCCCGATGGTCCGCACACCACCAGCACCTCGCCGCGCGCGACCGACAGGTCCACGTCCTTGAGCACATGATGCTCGCCGTACCACTTGTTCACTTTCTCGAGATTGATCATGTTTTGTTCCTTTAAGCCATTGCCCGCGTGCGGCGGATGCGCAGGTCCAGCCAGCTCAAACCGCGGCTCAGACTGAAGCACACGATGAAGTAGATGATGGCCAGAATGCCGAACACCTGCAGCGGCTGGGTCAGCACCAGGTTGTTGACCTGGTTGGCGGCGAAAGTCAGTTCGTTGACGCTGATGACGTAGCCCAGCGAGGTTTCCTTGACGGTGGACACGAACTGGCTGGTCATGCTGGGCAGCACGTTGAACAGCGCTTGCGGCAGCACCACCTTGCGCATCGTCGTCCAGTAGCCCACGCCCAGCGAGCGCGAGGCTTCGATCTGGCCGCGCGGCACCGCCTCGATGCCGGAACGGATCACCTCGGACAGGTAGGCGCTTTCATAGACAACCAGGGCAAAGATCAGCGTCCAGAAGCCGCTGACCACCTGGCCCGTGATCTTGGGCACCACGAAGTAGGCCCAGAAGATCAGCATCAGAAGCGGCATGCCGCGCACCACATTGACCAGCACCTTGCTGGCCGTGCGCAGCCATCCGTAGGGGCTTACCCGGGCCAGCGCGATCAGGAGCGCCAGCGGCAGGGACATCGCCAGACCCAGCGCGGCCAGGATCAGCGTCAGCGCCAGTCCGCCCAGCGGGCCGTTGGGGTATTGGCCCACGAGCAGCGTGGGCCAGTATTGCATCAGGAGATCAAGCACCATGGCCTCCGCGGTTCAGACGATAACGGGCGTAGATGCGCGATCCGAGCGCCATGATCAGGAACGATCCCAGCAGGTACATGATCGTCGCCGCGCCGAAGGTGGCGAAGGTGCGGTAGGTCTCGTTTTCGATTTCCCGCGCCTGGTAGGTCAGCTCCATCACGCCGATCGCCATGGCCACGCTGGTGTTCTTGAAGAGCAGCAGCGCGCGGCCGACCAGCGGCGGAATGGAAATGCGCAGCGCCTGCGGCACGATCACGAAGCGCATGCATTGCAGATAGCTGGCGCCCAGCGCGCGGGCGGCCTCGAACTGGGTGCCGGGAATGGCGCGCAGACCGCTGCGGATGTCTTCGGCAATGTAGGCAGCCGACCCCAGCGCCAGCGCGATCGCGGCCAGCGACATTTCGGCGTTGTGCGCGTACAGCCACATCCGGAATCCTTCGGGCAGCAGCTCGGGCATGCCGAAGTACCAGAACAGCACCTGCACCAGCAGCGGCACGTTGCGGTGGTATTCCACATAGGCGTCGACCAGCCAGCGGCACGGCGCCAGATTGGTGGCGCGCACCACCACCAGCGTCACCGCGATGGAAAACGCCATGACCCATGCAACCAGGAACAGTTGCACGGTGACCGCCATGCCGCTGAGCAGCAGTTGGTATTGGGAAGCGTCTAGAAAGCTCATAAACCTGTCAATCTCCTGCGTTCGGGCGCGCAACGCCAAGCATCACGGCTTCCCGCGCATCGCCTTGCAAGACGCGGGAAGCCGTGATGGGAACTGGCGAACGGCAGCGCTCGGGTCGACCCCTTAGCCGGCGATCGGGCCGATCTTGAAGCCGCGCTCCAGCTTGTAGGGGGTGTCGGGGCCAAACCACTTATCGAACAGTTTGGCCGCCGCGCCCGAGGTTTCGGCCTCGTCCAGCGCTTGGTTCACCGTTTCCAGGAAACGCGGCTCGGACTTGCGCACGCCCAGGCCCCACGGCTCATCAAACACCGCCTTGGCAATGACGCTGACCGGCGCGGTGGGCGGGCTTTGCAGCACCAGGCGCGCCAGCACCAGCTCGGAGGCGAACTGCGCGTCCACCTTCTTCTGCTGCAGCGCGAGGTACGTGGCCGAACTGTCGCCATAGCCGATGACCTGCGACTTGTCGAGGATGCGCTTGATCTCGCGCTCGGAGCTGGAACCCTTGGTGGCGCCAATGCGGCGGCCGTTCAGGGCTTCGATCGAGTCCAGGCCAGAATCCTTGCGCACCATCAGCTTTTGCGGGCTGACGTAATAGGCATGGCTGAAGGAAATCTGCTGCGCGCGGTCGGGCGAATAGCCCAGGTTGGCCGCCAGAATGTCCACGCGCCCTTCGTTCAGTTCCGGCACGCGCGCCGCCACCGACAGCAGCTTGTAGTTGACCTTGACGCCCAGCTTGTCGGCGACGAGCTTGCACACGTCCACGTCATAGCCCACCAGTTGGCGCGTCGCGCCGTCCTGAAAGCTGAACGGCTGCGACGTGCCCAGCGTGCCGCAAACCAGCTCGCCGCGCGCCTTGATGTCGTCAAGCTGGTCGGCGTGGGCAAGTCCGCCCGCGGCCAGCGAAGCCAGGCCCAGGCAGGCGGCGAAGAGAGTGTGACGCTTCATGGTTCATTCCCCTTGAATGGTTGTTAGGTGTACAGACTGGCGATGACGCCGTATCGGTGCGAAAGCGTGGCCGTCAGGCCAGCTTGGCGCAGGCCTCGCGGATGGCGGCGCATCCCTGCCGGATGTCGTCCAGCGATGCGGCAAACGACAACCGGAAGGTGCCGGGCGCGCCGTAGGCATGGCCGTCGATGACCGCCACGCCGGCTTCGCGCAGCAGGTAATGCGTGAGGTCCGTGTCGCTGGCGATCACGTCGCCGGCCGGCGTCTTCTTGCCCAAGAGGCCCGAGCAATCCGGAAAGACATAGAACGCGCCCTGCGGCACGACGATGTCCAGGCCCGGCGCGCCGGACAATTCAGCGATCGCCAGGTCGCGGCGTTCGCGGAACACCTTGGCGAATTCAACAACGCAGTCCTGCGGCCCCGTCAGGGCTTCCAGCGCGGCCGCCTGGCTGACCGACGAGGCGCCCGACGTGCTCTGCGACTGCAGGATCGCCATCGCCTTGATCAGTTCGTCGGGACCGGCGCCGTAACCGATACGCCAGCCCGTCATGGCATAGGCCTTGGACACGCCATTGACAACCAGCGTGCGCGCGGCCAGTTCCGGCGCCACTTGCAGCGGATGCACCGTCGGCTCGCCGGTGAAGTTCAGGCGCGCGTAGATGTCGTCGGTCATCAGCCAGACGTGCGGATGACGCGCAAGGACCTCGGTCAGGCCGCGCAGTTCGTCGGCGGTGTAGACCGATCCCGTCGGGTTGCTGGGGGCATTCATCATCAGCCACTTGGTGCGCGGCGTGATGGCGCGTTCCAGGGCGTCGGGCGTCACCTTGTAATCGGTGGCGGGCGACGTTTCCACGGCCACCGGCACGCCGCCGTTGACCAGCACCATGTCCGGATACGACACCCAGAACGGCGCGGGAATCAGCACTTCGTCGCCATCGTTCAGCGTCGCGGCCAGGCCGTTGAAGATCACCTGCTTGGCGCCGGTGCTGACGATGACGCGCGACGCAGGGTACTCCACGCCGGTAGCTGCCAGCAGATGGGCTGCCGCGGCCTTGCGCAGGGCAACCGTGCCCTGCGCCGGCGGGTATTTGGTTTCGCCGCGGTTCATGGCGGCCGTGGCGGCCTGGCGGATGTGTTCGGGCGTCGAGAAATCCGGTTCGCCAATCGTCAGGTCAATGATGCGGCGGCCCTGCTCGCGCAGTTCGGCAATGATGGCGCGCGCGGCGACGCTGGGCGACAGCTTGATGCGCTTGATGCGGTCGGCAACGATGCTCATTTGGCCGCCCCCGTCTTTTCCGCCAGGGTCTTTTCCAGCCACGGCTTGGTATACGTCCCGGCGCGCAGCTTTTCCTTGGCCACGGCTTCGTCGGCTTCCTTCTTCAGGGCCAACGCCAGCACGGCGCTGGCGTGTTCGGCGGGGATCACCACCACGCCGTCGGCATCGCCCACGACCACGTCGCCGGGGTTGACCACCTGGCCGCCGACTGACACGGGCACGTTGATCTCGCCCGGGCCGTCCTTGTAGGGACCCTTGTGCGACACGTCGCGGGCAAAGCAGCCGAATTCGCCCTGCGCGAACACGTCCGCATCGCGCACCGCGCCGTCGATCACAAAGCCTTCGATGCCGCGCGACTGCGCGTCCATCATCATCAGTTCACCCACCAGCGCGTTGCTGGTGTCGCCCGAACCGTCCACGACGATCACGTCACCCGAGCCGCCCAGCGAAATCGCCTTGTGGATCATCAGGTTGTCGCCCGGACGGGTCTTGACGGTGAGGGCCACGCCAACCGTGCGGCGCGCGCCGTTATGCAGCGGACGCAGGCCCGACACGCCGTACAGGCGATTCATGCAGTCGCTGATCTGGGCCGAGCCGATGCTGGCAAAACCGGCCAGCACGTCAGCGGCGACGGCCGGCTCGGGCCGGGAAAGAATGCGATAACCGATGGGATTCATAAGGAAAGTCAGGTGTAAATGCAGGAAGCGTTGAAGCGAACCTGCATTACAAAGCCGCGCAAGCCTTTCCTCAAAACGATATAAATTCCCAGCGATCCACGAATTTTTTTCGTAGATTATGCGGTTTAAGGGTTATCCCTTATTCCTACATCGCGCGTCAATCATTCCCGCCCGACGCACCGCGCGCTTCGGACAGCGCGACCGTCAGGTGCATGACCTTCTTCTTGAGCTGATCGCGCTCGTCGGTCAGCTTGGCCAGCAATTGGCGCAGCCGCGCGATCTCAGCAGGCATATCCGCGATGTCTTCAATGGGTTCTTCCGGCGGCGCCTCGCGCGGCGGCGGCGCCTTGGCCTGCCGGACTTCGCGGGCGGCCTGCTGCAGTTCCTTGCGCCCGCCGGCGACGGCGGCGGCCTGCCGTTCGGCCGGCAGCGACGCCACGGCCGCCGCGGCGTTGATGGAGATGGCGCCTTCCTTCACCGCGCGCACCAATTCCGGCGCCGCGGACTTCTGGATCTTTTCGATCTGCCCGAGCGTATTGCTGCTGATGCGGGCGGCGCGCGCTAGCGCCTGTCGGCTGGGGACAGCCGGTTTCCAGTCCGGATTGGCATGGCCGCGCATCGGCGCGGCGCTGGCCCCGGGCGCGTCCTCGTCCCAGGGCGGCGAGTCATCGGCGGCCGAGCCGTCGGGCGGCGGTCCTTCTGACGCCCCGTCACCCGCGGCCGCGCCCTCTTCCGGACCGGTGCGCGCGAGCAGGATTTCCTTCTTGCGCAGCGCCAGTACGCCCCGCTGGAAGTCCGACACGCTGCGACGGCCCAGGTGGTTTTCGATCATCCACAGATGCACGTCCTCAATAGACTTGAAGTGCGGGTTCTGGATGGTCTGGAACGGGATGTTGTGCTTGCGGCAAAGCGCGTAGCGGTTGTGGCCGTCGACCAGCAGGTCGCCCCACAGCACGAGGGCGTCGCGGCAGCCTTCGGCCAGCAGGCTGCGCTCCAGCGCGGCGTGTTCGTCCTCGGTCAGCGGGTCTATATAGGCACGCAGGCCTTCGTCTACTCTGATTTCCATGGTGTCCAAATAAAGTCGGGCCGCGTTCTACGCCAGCCCCTGTCCGCGCAGCACGTCCTGGATTGCCCCCAGGCGCGCCACGGGGTCCGTCAGGCCCAGCAGCGTTGCCTTGTCGTCCGGGGGCAGCGGTAGCAGTTCGCACCAGCGGTTTGCCACCCAGCCGCAATCGTCCAGGCGGAACGGCGGGGCCAGCGGCATTCTTTCGGCGGGCACGCCGTCCTGCTGCCACTGCGCCACCAGCCGGCCCAGCGCATCGGCGCTGGCTTGCATGGCCGCCGGCACGGGCGTGGGCGGGTCGTCGGGGATGGGCTCGGCCTCGCCCATCCAAAGGCCGTATTTTGCCACCTCGCTGGACCGCAGCCGAAAGCGCGAGGTTCCCCGACACCGGATTTCCAGCAAGGCCGGCATGGGCGCCTCCCAGGATTCGACCCGCGCCATGGTGCCCACGGGTGACAGCGTCTCGACGCCTTCGGGCGAGCGGACCTCGCTGCCGGCCAGGAGGCCCACGATGCCGAACTCCGTATCGTCGGCGATGCTGCGGCGGATCATGTCCAGGTAGCGGACCTCGAAGATGCGCAGATGCACCACGCCCGCGGGAAACAGCGCGTTGGAAAGCGGAAACAAGGGAATCAGCGACATGGCCGCCTCCTGGTCATTTCACGTGGAAGGCATCGTCCACCGGCACCTGCAGCGCCGTCGCCAGCGCGTTGGTCTGCGACGCCATCGCCATCACTGCGAGCAGTTCGGCGTGTTGGCCATCGGTCATGCCCTTGGCCCGGGCCGAGGCCGTATGGGAATGGACGCAATACGCGCAGCCATTGGCGGTGGACACGGCGATGTAGATCATTTCGCGCACCAGCGGCGACAGCTCGCCCTCGGCCATCATCACTGTCTTGAGCTGCTCCCAGACGCTGCGCATCCGCGGCGGATCGTTAGCCAGCGCCCGCCAGAAATTATTCACGAAGTCCGATTTGCGCGTGGCGCGGATGTCCTCGAACACCGCCCATGCCTCGGGATTTCTGCGGATCTCGTCATCGCTCAGCAGCCTTACCGTGCTCATTGTTCCTCTCCATTGTGAATAAACGCGTTACGGCCCTGCGGCGCCGCGGCGGACCCGCTTTGACCTATCATGGGCCGCAGCCGGCCGGTCACGTGTTGCGGCCGTCGTACGGAATGCGGGTCAGCGAGGTCAGGTCCACGTCTTGCAAGCAGCGCACGTTGACGGCCGCGGTCTCCTTGCCTTCGGCGCCCACGCCAAAGCCAAACGGCGCACAGCCGCAGTTGGCACAGAAATGGTGCGAAATCACGTGCTTGTTGAAGGTGTACGTGGACATGGCCTGGGTGGACGACGTGATGCGCAAGGCCGCGCGCGGCACGAACCACAGCAGGTAGCCCTTTCGGCTGCAGTGCGAGCAATTGCATTCCAGCACCTGGGACACATCGCCATCGACTTCATAGGCGATCTGTCCGCAGTGGCAGCTTCCTAGTTGCATTGATTGTCTCCCGGCCGTTAACGGATCAGACTCCCATCATAGGCTCGCGCCGCCCGCCTTGGCCATGCGGACCCGCCGCCCCCCACCCCGCACGGAGCCATCATGCCCCAGTTATCCGCGTATCTCAGTTTTGACGGCAATTGCGCCGAGGCCATGCGCTTCTACGAACGCGTGCTGGGCGGCCGCCTGGATGCGCTGATCCGCTACGCCGATGCGCCGCCCGATGCCGCCATGCCGGCGCTATCGGACGAGGACGCCGGGCGCATCATGTACGCCCGCCTGACGCTGGACGAACAGACCCTGCTGGGCAGCGACGCCACCGCCGGCCACCCCTACCCGGGCAATCGGGGCGTGGCGCTGGCGCTCGTGTATCCCACCGTCTCGGACGCGCACCGCGTATTCGACCACCTGGCCGAGGGCGGCAGCGTCACGATGCCGCTGCAAAAGACGTTCTGGGCAGAAGCCTACGGCGCGCTGGTCGACCGGTATGGCACGCGCTGGATGGTAAGCGGGGGCCGCATGAGCCATTGAGCGCCCCGCACCCTTCCTAAGCGCCCGGCCGGTGCGCCGCCAGCACGTCGTGCAGCGATTGCGCCGCGCCTTGCAACACCGGCACCGCGCGCAGCAGATCGTCCAGCATCACTCGCGCAGTCGGCGCGTGGCAGGCCACCGCCGCCACCACGCGGTCCTCGCCATCGCGCACCGGCACCGCCACCGCGCTCATGCCGCGCACGAACTCCTCGTTATCGATGCCGATGCCGCGCACGGCCAGCCGCTCCAGTTCGGCTTCCAGCTTGGCCGGGTCGGTCAGCGTGCGCGGCGTATTGCGCGTAAGCGGCAGGCGCGCCAGCACGCGGGTGCGCTCCAGGCGATTCATCGAGGCCAGAAACAGCTTGCCGCTGGCCGTGCAGTGCATCGGCACGTGGCTGCCCACGGCAAAGAACAGGCGCAGGGGCTCGGACGTCTCGACGCGCTCCATGTAGACGACCTGGTCGCCGTCGGGCGCGGTCAGGTTGCACGTTTCGCCCAGGGTGCCGACCAGCTTGGTCAGCACCGCGCGGCACGCCCGGGTAAAGGCGCTGGCGCGCAGCGTGGCCAGCGCCAGTGATGTGGCCTGCGGACCCGGCACGAAACCGTTTTCAGTGGGTGTGGCGGCAACAAAGCCCGCGCGCTGCATGGCCGCCAGCAGGCGCATCAGCGTGGTCTTGGGCATGTCGAGCCGCTGCGCAAGCTGCGCCAGCGTAGGCGGATGCTGTGCCCGGGCCAGGTGATCCAGCACCAGCAACGCCCGCAGCGAACGGGCGGCCTCCTGCTGCGCGCCCGGGTCATCGGACCGGCCGTCGGCCGCCGGTTCCGATGCTGCACTGCGATTTTGAAACCGAAGCTGCATGTTCTGTTCCATTTGTCTGCCCCAGCGCGTGTTGTGCTTTGTTCTGTGCGCGCGCTTCCTAGAATCGCCTCAGATGCCGGCCTGGTCCGCATTGCGGAGCGCGAGCCGGTCGGACCTGCCGAACAATATAAGGGAGACCGCGCGGATATGTCCGATACCGTCGATTACATCGTGGTGGGCGCCGGCTCGGCCGGATGCGTGATGGCGAACCGGTTGAGTGCGGACGGCGCGCACACGGTGTGCCTGCTGGAGGCCGGACCGAAAGACACCTATCCCTGGATCCACATCCCCATCGGCTACGGCAAGACGATGTTTCACAAGGTGGTGAACTGGGGCTTCTACACCGATCCGGATCCCAACATGCTGGACCGGCGCATCTACTGGCCGCGCGGCCGCACGCTGGGCGGTTCCAGCGCCATCAACGGTCTCATCTACATCCGCGGGCAGCGCCAGGACTACGACGCCTGGGCCGCTGCCGGCAACACGGGCTGGAGTTGGGACGACTGCCTGCCCTGGTTCCGCAAGCTGGAAAACAACGATCTGGGCCCCGGCCCCACCCGCGGCACGCAGGGTCCGCTGAACGCCACATCGATCAAAACGCCGCACCCGCTGGTGGAAGCGCTGATCGCAGCCGCGGGCAAGCTGGGCGTGCCGCACGTGCGCGACTTCAATAGCGGCGACCAGGAGGGGGTGGGCTATTACCAGCTCACCACGCGCAATGGCCGCCGCTGCTCCACCGCCGTGGCCTACCTGCGCCCCGCGCAGGACCGCCCCAACCTGCGCATCGAGACCGACGCGCACGCGATGGCCGTGCTGTTCGAAGGCAGCCGCGCCTGCGGCGTGCGCTACCGGCAAGGCGGCCAGGTCCGCACACTGCGCGCCCGGCGCGAAGTCGTGCTGTGCGCGGGCGCCCTGCAATCGCCGCAACTGCTTCAGCTATCCGGCGTCGGCCCGGCCAGCCTGCTGCGCGAGTTCGGCATCGGCGTCGTGCGCGACCTGCCGGGCGTGGGCGAAAACCTGCAGGACCATCTGCAGGTCCGCCTGATCTACGAGACCACCCGGCCCATCACCACCAACGACCAATTGCGCAGCCTGACCGGCCGGTTGCGCATGGGACTGCAATGGCTGCTGTTGCGCAGCGGTCCGCTGGCCGTGGGCATCAATCAGGGCGGCCTGTTCTGCCGCGTGGATCCGGCCAGCCGCACGCCCGACACCCAGTTCCATTTCGCGACCCTGTCGGCCGACATGGCGGGCGGCACGGTGCATCCGTTTTCGGGTTGCACGTATTCGGTGTGCCAGTTGCGGCCGACCTCGCGCGGCCGGGTGCGCCTGCGCAGCACGGACCCGTTCGACGCGCCGTCCATGCTGCCTAACTACCTGTCGACGGACCTGGACCGCCGCATGGCGGTCGCCGCCGTCCGGTATGCGCGCCAGGTCGCCGCGACCGAGCCGCTGGCCGGCCTGATGAAACGGGAATTCCGCCCCGGGGCGGACGTGCAAACGGACGACGAGATCCTGCACTTCTGCCGCGAATATGGCGCGACCATCTTCCATCCGTCAGGCACCGCGAAGATGGGGCCGCGCAGCGATCCGCTGGCCGTGGTCGACGAACGCCTGCGCGTGCACGGCGTGTCGGCGCTGCGCGTGGTGGATTGCTCGATCATGCCCACGCTGGTCTCGGGCAACACCAACGCGCCGGTCGTGATGCTGGCCGAGCGCGCGGCGGATTTCATGCTGCAAGACGTGCGGCAGGCGCGCACGCAGACGGTGCGCACGCCCGCCCGGATGGAAATGACGGACCCCGGTTAGGAAATCCATATCGCAGACAGACCCGGCCGCGGCAGCGCAGATTGCCTGGCCGACCCACCAAAGGAGACTGGACATGGCCAAGCAAAACGAAGCGGCGGTGCGCAAAGTCGTCACCGCCTCGCTGATCGGCGCCACCATCGAGTGGTACGACTTTTTCCTGTATGGCGTCGTCGCCGGCATCGTATTCAACAAGCTGTACTTTCCGACCGGCGACCCGCTGGTCTCGACCATGCTGGCGTACACGACCTTCGCCGTCGGCTTCGTCACGCGGCCGCTGGGCGGGCTGATCTTCGGCCACTTCGGCGACCGCATCGGCAGAAAGAGCATGCTGGTGATGACGCTGATGATCATGGGCATCGCCACCTTCCTGATCGGTCTGGTGCCCACGTACGAGATGATCGGCATCTGGGCGCCGATCCTGCTGCTTCTGCTGCGCGTGTTCCAGGGAATCGGGCTGGGCGGCGAATGGGGCGGCGCGGTGCTCATGGCCTATGAGTACGCGCCGCCGGAGAAAAAAGGCTTTTATGCGTCGCTGCCGCAGATCGGGCTGGCGATCGGGCTGTGCCTGGCCTCCGGCACGGTCGCGCTACTGTCCGTCCTGCTGACCGACGAGCAATTCATGGCGTGGGGATGGCGCGTCGCCTTCCTGGCGTCCGCAGCCATGGTGGCCGTGGGCATGTACATCCGGCTCAACATCAAGGAAACGCCGGAGTTCACGGCGGTCAAGGCGCAGAACGCCGAAAGCCGCATCCCGTTCATGGACATGATGCGGCGCTATCCCGGCAACGTCGTCAAGGGCATGGGCGCGCGCTATATCGACGGCGTGTTCTTCAACGTCTTCGGCGTGTTCTCGATCTCGTTCCTGACGCAGTCGGTGAAGATCACGCGGACCGAGGCGCTGATCGGGGTGATGGCGGCGGCGCTGGTGATGTGCTTTTTCATCCCGTTCTTCGGCCGCTTGTCCGACCGCATCGGCCGCACGCGCGTGTACTTCTGGGGATCGCTCATCACCGCCGCCGCGTCCTTCCCCGGCTTCTGGATGATGATCAACAGCGGCGGCAATGTGATGCTGATCTGGCTGGCCATCATCATTCCGTTCGGGATCCTGTATGCCGCCATCTACGGACCGGAGGCCGCGCTGTTCTGCGAGCTCTTCGACGCCAAGGTCCGCTACACCGGCATTTCTTTTGTCTACCAGTTCTCGGGAATCTTCGCGTCGGGCATCACACCCATCATCGCGACGGCTCTCCTCAAGACCGGCGGCGGGCAGCCATGGCTGATCTGCCTGTACGTGCTGTTCGCGGGCGTGGTGTCGGCGTTCTGCGCCTGGCTGATCGGGCGCGGCAAGCAGCCGGTGGAGCTGGACGGCGCGGGCCAGCCGTCCATGCAGCGGGCCGGGCTGCGCAAGGCGTAGGCGGACGGCGGGCCGCGGGACGGTTCAGCGTGCAACAGACCCGCGCTGCCCGCCCCGCTCAGTCCAGCGCCGCCTGCGGCGGCTGCTGGGCCGGCCAGCCACCGCCCAGCGCCTTGAACAGGGTCGCCAGCGCCGCCTGGCGCTGCGCGCTGACGTCGATGTAGGTGATCTGGTCCGTGTAGGCGCTGCGCTGCGCGTCCAGATAGCGCAGGTGGCTGTCGACCCCGCCGCGATAGCGCGCCTCGGACAACTGCATGGCGATCTGGCTGGACTGCGCCAGCGCGAGGCGCGACGCTTCTTCGCGGCGCAGCGTCTCGGTGGCCACCAGCGCGTCGGACACCTCGCGAAACGCCGTCTGGATGGTTCTTTCATACTGCGCCACGGCGATGTCCTTGCGCACGCTGGCCAGGTCCAGATTGGCCACATTGCGTCCGCCGGAAAAGATCGGCAGCGTGATCTGCGGCGTGAACGACCAGGCCCGCTGGCCGGATTCGAACAGGCCCGACAGGTCCGCGCTGGAACTGCCGAACAGCCCGGTCAGCGAAATGCTGGGAAAGAACGCCGCCCGCGCCGCGCCGATGCTGGCATTGCGCGCCTGCAACTGATGCTCGGCGGCCAGGATGTCGGGCCGGTTTTCCAACAGCGCCGACGGCGCGCCCGCCGCGATCTCCTGCACCAGCATCGGGGCATCGGCCGTGCGCACCGGCAGGTACGGCGACAGGTCGCTGATCCCCACCAGCAGGCCGAGCGCATTGCCGGCCTGGCGGACTTCGCGGTCCATGCGTTCCATTTCCGCGCGCGACTGTTCGGTCAGGCCCAGGGCTTCCTGATAGTCCAGCGCCGTGGCCGTGCCCGCCTGGCGGCGCTTGACGATCAGCGCCAGCGACGACTCGCGGCTGGCCAGCGTCTGGCGGGTGACATCCAGGCGGCGCTGCGCGCTGTCGCGGGCCACATAGGCCTGGATCACCTCGGCCACCAAGCTGATCTGCGCGCTGCGCGCCGTGGCCTCGGTCGACAGGTATTCCTGTAGGGCGGCGTCCGACAGGCTGCGCACGCGCCCGAACAGGTCCAGTTCAAATGCCGTGAGGCCCAGGCCAGCCTGGTAGCTGCTTTGCACCGCCGACTCGCCGGTGGCGTTCAGGTCGCCGGGAACACGTTGGCGCGTGCCCGTGCCCTGCGCATTGATGCCGGGCAGCCGGTCCGCGCGCGTGATCTGGTATTGCGCCCGGGCCGCCTCGATGTTGAGCAGCGACTGGCGCAGGTCGCGGTTGTTGGCCAGCGCCAGTTCCACCAGCTTGCGCAAGGCATCGTCGGTGACGAAGGACTGCCAGTCCAGCGTCGCCGCGGCGGATTCGCCGGGGCCAGTTGACGCCAGGCTCCAGTGATCGCCCACCGGGGACGCCGGCCGTTCATAGACCGGCGCCAGCGAGCAGCCTGCGAGCGCCGCGGTCAGCAGCAGCGCGGACATCCGCAAGGGAAAGAAGGTCTGCAACATGAATTACTCCTGCACCGTGCGCGGCGTGGCGTCGGGGGTGGGCGTCGCCGTGGGCGAGGCCTTGCCCCGCTTGCGTTGCACCAGCGACAGCACCCACACGAAGAAGATGGGGACGAAGATCACGCCCAGCAGCGTGGCGGTCAGCATGCCGCCGATCACACCCACGCCCAGCGCGCGCTGGCTGGCCGCGCCCGCGCCGGTGGCCAGCGCCAGCGGCACCACCCCCAGGATGAACGCCAGCGACGTCATGACGATGGGACGGAAGCGCAGCTTGGCGGCCTGGATGGCGGCGTCTGCCAGGGAATGCCCTTGCTCGCGCAGGCTCTTGGCAAATTCCACGATCAGGATGGCGTTCTTGGCCGCCAAGCCGATGATGGTGATGAGCCCCACCTTGAAGTACACGTCGTTCGGCATGCCCAGCACCGTCACCGCCAGCACCGAACCCAGCGCGCCGATCGGCACGATCAGCATGACGGACGCCGGAATCGACCAGCTTTCATACAGCGCGACCATCAGCAGGAAGACCACCAGAAAGGCCAGCGCGAACAGCATGGGCGCCTGCGAGCCGGCGAACTTCTCCTGGTACGACAAGCCCGTCCACTCGTAGCCGATGCCATCCGGCAGACCCGCCACGATGCGCTCGATCTCGGCCATCGCCTGGCCGGTGCTGCTGCCGGGCATCGCGTCGCCGGCGATCTTGAAGGCCGGATAGCCGTTGTAGCGGGAGATCTGCACGGGGCCGTTCTCCCAGTCCGTCTTGACGAACGCGCTAAGCGGAACCATGCCGCCCGTCTTGTTCGGCACGTTCAATTGCAGGATGCTTTCCGGCGTCATGCGGTCGCGCACGTCGGCCTGCACCACCACACGTTGCAGGCGTCCCGCGTTGGCAAAGTCATTGACCGTGGCCGAGCCGTAGGCCGCCGAGATCGCCGTGCTGATGACGTCAAAGCCCACGCCCAGCGCCTCGGCCTTCTCGCGGTCGATGTCCAGGCGCAACTGCGGCGCGTCGGCCAGGCCTTCCATCATGGCGTAGGCGATCACGGGCGAACTGTTGGCCTGCGCCAGCAGCTGGTTTCGCGCGTCGGTCAGCGCCGCGCGGCCCAGGCCGCCGCGGTCCTGCAGCCGCAGCGCGAAGCCGCCCGAGTTGCCCAGCCCTTCGATGGGCGGCGGGTTGACGGCCATCACCGCGCCGTCGTCGATCACCGCAAATTTCGCGTTCACGCTGTCGGCCACGTCGGTGGCCGATTGGCCCTTGCCGCGCTCGGACCAGTCCTTGAGCGTGGGGAACGCGATGCCCGCGTTCTGGCCGGTGCCCGAAAAGCTGAAGCCCATGACGGTGAAGGCATCGCCCATGGCGTCCAGCGACAGCAGGTGCTGTTCGACGTCGGCCACCACCTTGTCGGTGCGCATGTGCGTCGCCCCAGGCGGCAATTGCACGTCGACGATGACGTAGCCCTGGTCTTCCGGCGGAACGAAGGATTCGGGCACGCGCACGTACAGCACGGCCAGCACGGCGACGATGGCCGCGTAGATGACCATGTAGCGGCCCGTGCGGCGCACCAGGCGCGTGTTCAGCGCCTCGAAGCGGCCCGTCAGGCGGTTGAAGACGCGGTTGAACCAGCCGAAGAAGCCCTTCTTTTCGTCGTGATGGCCCTTCGGAATGGGCTTGAGAAACGTGGCGCACAGCGCCGGCGTGAACGTCAGGGCCAGGAACCCCGAGAACAGGATCGACACCGCCAGCGACAGCGAAAACTGCTGGTAGATCACGCCGACCGAGCCGCTCATGAAGGCCAGCGGCAGGAACACGGCCGACAGCACCAGCGTGATGCCGACAATGGCGCCGGACACCTGCTCCATGGCCTTGACCGTGGCCTCGCGCGGCGACAGACCTTCCTCGGCCATGATGCGTTCCACGTTCTCGACCACTACGATGGCGTCGTCCACCAGAATCCCGATGGCCAGCACCATGCCGAACATCGTCATCATGTTGACCGAGAAGCCCAGCACCGACATCACCGCGAAGGTGCCCAGCAGACACACCGGCACCACGATGGTCGGGATCAGCGTGTAGCGGAAGTTCTGCAAGAACAGGAACATCACCAGGAAGACCAGCACCATCGCTTCCAGCAGCGTGTGCACCACCTTGGTGATGGCCACGCTGACGAACTTGGACGTGTCGAACGGCACCGAATATTCAACGTCTTCGGGGAACGAGGCCGACAATTCTTCCAGGCGCGCGTTCACGGCCTTGACGGTGTCGATGGCGTTGGCGCCCGGCGCAAGCTGCACCGCTGCACCCACCGACTTCTTGCCGTTCAGGCGCGTTTCGAAGTCATAGCTCTGGCGTCCCACTTCCAGACGCGCCACGTCGGCCAGGCGCACGGACGAGCCGTCCGGGTTGGCGCGCAGGACGATGCGCCCGAATTCCTCGGGATTGTCCAGCGTGCCCTTCACGGCCAGCGTCGCGGTCAGCTCCTGCTCCGGCGCGCCGGGACGGCTGCCGAAGCTGCCGGCCGGCACCTGCACGTTCTGCGCGGCGATGGCCGCGTTGACATCGGCCACCGACAAGCCCAGGCCCAGCAGCTTCTGCGGGTCGATCCACACGCGCATGGCGGCTTCGGCGCCGAAGAACTGCACTTTGCCCACGCCGTTCACGCGGCGGATCTCGTTGTTGATGTGGCGCGCGGCGTAGTCGGACAGCCCGACCACGTCCTTGTGCGCGTCCTCGCCCTTGTAGGTCAGGGCGTAGATCATCAGGAAGTTCGAGCTGGCCTGCTCAACCTGCAGACCTTGCTGCGTCACGGCCGTGGGCAGGCGCGCCTCGGCCTTCTTGATGCGGTTCTGCACGTCCACCTGCGCCAGGTCCGGGTCCGTGCCGGGTTGGAACGTGACGGTGATTTCGGCGCTGCCGCTTGAGCTGCTGGACGACTCGTAGTACAGCATGTTCTTGGCGCCGTTCAGCTCTTCCTCGATGACGCTGGTCACCGAATCGACGAGCACCGTCGCGGACGCGCCGGGATAGGTGGCGGCAATCGTCACCTGCGGCGGCGCGACCACCGGGAACTGCGACACGGGCAGCGACGGAATCGCCAGCAGCCCCGCCAGCGAGATGAAGATGGCCACCACCCAGGCGAAATTGGGGCGGCCAATGAAAAACTTGGACATGGTCTAACCTCGGATTTGCGCGCGATTCATGAGGGCCGCTTATGGCTTGGCGGACGCGGCGGCATCGCCGGCGGAGGCCACCTTGGACTCGTTCACGGGCGTCACGCTGACTTTCTGGCCGGGCACCGCGGCGCTGACGCCGCCCACGATCACCCGGTCGCCGGCGGCCAAGCCCTCGGTGATGTGCCAATCGCCGCCGCGCATCGTGCCGGTCTGCACCGCGCGGGATTCCACGACGTCATCCGCCCCGACCACCATCACCTGCGGCTTGCCATCGGTGCTGCGCGTGACCGCACGCTGCGGGACCAGGATCGCTTCCGGATCCACGCCCTGATGCGTGCGCACCCGGACATACATGCCGGGCAGCAGCAGCACGTCGGGGTTGGCGAACTCGCCGCGCAGGGCCACCTGGCCGGTGCTGCGATCCACGGCAATGTCCGAGAACAGCAGGCGCCCTTCGCGCTGCTGGTCGGTGCCGTCGATCGTGATGGCGATGCGGGCGCCCTCGCCTTCGCCCAGGCTGCCGTCCTGCATGGCGGCGCGCATGCGCAGCATGTCGCCGACGGGCTGGTTGAAGTCCACGTACACCGGGTCCAGTTGCTGGATCGTCGCCATCGGCGTGGCTTCGTTCTGGCCCACCAGCGCGCCTTCGGTCACCTGCGCGCGTCCTATGCGGCCCGAGATGGGCGCCTTGACGGTGGCGTAGTCCAGGTTGAGCTGAGCGGTCTCGACGTCGGCCTGCGCCGAACGGCGCGCGGCCAACGCGCTCTTGAGTGTGGTGTTGGCCGTGTCGAAGTCCTGCTGGCTGACGGCTTCGATCTTGACCAGGGGCGTATAGCGCTTGACCACGGCCTGCGCGTCGGACACGGCGGCCTGCGCCTTGGCCAGCTCGCCCTGCGCACGCGACAAGGCCGCCTTGAACGGCGCCGGATCAATGCGGAACAGCACATCGCCTGCCTTGACGTCGGCGCCTTCGACGAAGTCCCGGCTCAGCACGATGCCGGCCACGCGGGCCCGGACCTCGGCCACGCGCATGGGCTCAACCCGGCCGGGCAGTTCGCTCGTCAACGTGTAGCGCTGCGGCTGCACGGCAAGCGCCTGCACCGGACGCGGTTCCGCAGCCTGCGGTTCGCCACTATCGGACCCGCCGCAACCAGCCAGGAGGATTGCGGTCGTCAACACCGCCAGGGGCAGCCGCCATGCTTTGTTCACCATCATTTACCACCCCGCGCTGCGCGTTCTGAATTCAAAGAGACGCTGATGCTACCTGAAAGAACGATTTGAATCAATATTGATTCATTTGCTGCTTTCAAGCTTAAATTTGACGACTAACAAGTCTTTACTTGATAAATCCGCGGAAGTTTGTACAAAGTGAATCGCCCATGATCCAATACCGGCCCAGGGATAACCACAAATGGGGAGGAGGCAATGTCTGAAGAGACCGGCCACGAACGGCTGCTCGTCGCGCTGGCGCTGGCGATGGTGGATCAGCCGCGGGCGACCCTGCAGGAGCTGGCCAAGGCCGTCGGCGTCAGCAAGGCGACCTTGTACCGGTTCTGCAAGACGCGGGATCAACTGGTGCTGCGCCTGATGACGCATTGCGCGCAGGTCATGAAGCAGGCGCTGGCGGACTCGCACCTGGAAACCGCCCCGCCCCGCACGGCGCTGCGCAGCCTGATCGAACAGCACCTGGCGCACAAGGAATTGACGGCGTTCCTGATCTACAACTGGAAGCCCGACACCGAGCTGGAGCCGGACATCATGAACAGCTGGTCCGGCTATCAGGAAACCTTGGATGCGTTCTTTCTACGCGGTCAGCGCGAGGGCGCATTCCGCGTGGACATGACCGCCGCCGCGCTCAGCGAACTCTTGATCGGGATCATCACCAGCATGGTGGATGCCGAGCGGCGCGGCCGGATTGCGCGCATGGGGATCGCGCAGGTGGCCGAACAGATGATGCTGCATGGCATCTCGGCCTAGCCTGCGGTTGTGCAAGTGACGCGGGGCGTGGCCCCGCGCCTATTTATGCCGCCGTCACCGGGCGCCCGTAAAACGGATAGCTCGGATCGTTGTAGCCATGGGCCGATGCGTGGCCCGGGGTCACCCACTCGTTCACCACGGATTCGTCCTCGGGCGTGATCGTCACGTCCAGCGCCGCGTAGTAGTCGTCCATCTGCGCCAGCGTGCGCGGGCCGGCGATGACGGCGGTGATGACCGGATTGGCCAGCACCCAGGCGGTGGCGAAGTGGCCCGGCAGCACGCCGCGCGCGGCGCTGTGCTGCACCAGCTTCTGCGCGATCTGCAGCGATTCCTCGCGGAATTCCGTGGCCAGGATGCGGCGGTCGCCGCGTCCGGCGCGCGTATCCGCCGCGGGCGCTTGGCCCGGCAGGTACTTGCCCGTCAGCACGCCACGCGCGATCGGGCTATACGGCACCACGCCCAGCCCGTAATGCTTGCACGCCGGCAGGATCTCGACTTCCGGCCCGCGGTTCAGCATGTTGTAGTACGGCTGGCACACCACCGGCTGTGGCACGCCCAGCTTTTCGCACAGGCGCATCACTTCGGCGATGCGCCAGCCGCGGAAGTTCGACAGCCCGAAGCTGCGCAGCTTGCCCGCGCGGATCAAGTCGCCCAGCGCCCACAGCGCTTCTTCCAGGTTTTCTTCGTGGTAGTCGCGGTGCAGGTACAGGATGTCCATGAAATCCGTGCCCATGCGCGACAGGCTCTGCTCCACGCCGCGGATCAGCCACTGGCGCGAGTAGTGCGCCAGGTTCGGTCCCTTGCCGACGGGATTGCCGATCTTGCTGGCCAGTACCCAGTCGTGGCGTTGGCCTTTGAGCAGGTTGCCCACGACCTCTTCCGACCGGCCTTCGTTGTAGACGTCGGCGGTGTCGATGAAATTCAAGCCATGATCACGCGCCGACGCGACAATGCGCGCGGCCTCGTCGTCGGGCGTCTGCTCCCCGAACATCATGGTGCCCAGGCAAAGCGGCGAGACCCGGAGATTGCTGGTTCCCAGTCGGCGGTAATTCATGGCGTGGTTCCTTGATCGGATAAGGGTGTGCGGCGTGGCCGCGCAGCGCTGCGCGGCCGAACGCCACATCTTGCCCGAAAAAACCTGACATGCCGCAAAACCCGGGTGTTGATGTCGGTGTCAGACACCCGAGCAGCGCCGTCCCAACTTGACGGTAAACGCGTAAGGGTGTCAGACACCTGCAGCAGAGGTGTCAGACACCGGCCTCGTAACGCTGGTGTCAGACACCCGCATCCACCGCCGCCAGGATCTTCCCGAACAGCGCATCCGCATGGGCCGAATTCAGCCAGCGCACGATCACGACCATCTTGCGTTCGGGTTCCACCCACGTGAACGAGCTGCCCGCGCCAACCCCGAAGAAGCTGGACGAAGGCACGCTGGGAAACACCTTGCCCTCGTGATTCAGCCAGATCAGGTATCCGTAGTACGGCGCGATGTCGCAGGGCGTGCGCATGGCCTGCAGCCATTCGCGCGACAGAATCTGCTGACCATTGGCCTGACCGTCGTTCAGCAGCATCTGCCCAATCAGCGCCTGATCCTTGGCGCTGATGGACATGCCGCCGCCCCAGTGCGAGCCGCCTGGCACCGACGGCATGCGTTGGCCGTCGATCTCGACCCAGGCGTTGTCGTAGCCGACCCATTGCCAGTCTTCGCTGCATCCAATAGGCCGCGTGACGGCCTCGCGGAACACCTCCGGCAGCGGTTTGCGGAACAGATGGAGCAGCGCGTACGACAGCTGATTGATGCGGACGTCGTTGTATTCCCAATAGGTCCCGGGTTCCTGCAACGGGCGCGCATCGCCCTTCTTGCCGTCCGGCGGCACGCCGAAGGTGACGGCGCGGTAGCGGTCCGCCTGGTCCGACACGCCGAAGCGCTCGCCTTCCCAGTCGCTGGTCTGCTGCAGAAGATGGCGCCACGTGATGGACGCGTTGCGGCCTTCGTCAAAGCCGATGCCCGGCACGCGCTTGCCGACGGGCTCGTCCACATCCGGCAGCAGCCCGCGGTCGTGCGCCACGCCGGCCAGGATGGCCAGATACAGCTTGGCGACACTGAAAGTCAGGTCGGCGCGGTCCGGCTCGCCCCACTCGGCCACAGTCTTTCCGTCCACCACCACTACGCCGGACACCGGCCCGCGGTCATGGATGGGGCCGAGCAGGCGATTCCAGGGCGGCGGGTCGTTCAGGTGCACGCCGAAATTGCCTTTGACGCTGCGGTCCCAGGTCGATTCGTGGTCGTTGGCGAATTGGATCGCCTGCTGCATGAGCGTATTCATCGGTTCCCTCGTTGTTGTGTGTTCATTGCCCCGCACGTTCCGGCGCGCGGGTCAGGTATTCCATGGCCGCTTGCAGCCCGCCCGGGCGGTGCGGGACGCCGGCCGCGGCCAGCCCCATCTCCACGCCCGCCAGCGTGCCGCATAGCGTCAGATCGTTGAAGTGGCCCAGATGGCCAATGCGGAAGATGCGGTCGGACAGCTTGCCCAGCCCCTGCCCCAGCGACATATCGAAGCGGTCCAGGATGACCTTGCGCAGCGCGTCGGCGCTGTGGCCTTCGGGCATCAGCACGGCGGTCAGCGCCGGGCTGTGCGCGGCCGGGTCCGCGCTCAGCAGTTCCAGCCCCCAGCCCGCCACCGCCAGCCGCGTGGCACGGGCATGGCGCTCATGCCGCGCGAACACCTGCGGCAGGCCTTCGGCCGCCAGCATGGCCAGCGCTTCATGCAGGCCGTACAGCAGATTGGTCGACGGCGTGTACGGAAAATAGCCCTTCGCATTGGGCCCGAGCATCTCGCGCCAATCCCAGTACGACCGCGGCAGGCGCGCGGTCTCGGCCGCCGCCAGCGCGCGCGGTCCCACCGCGTTGAACGACAGGCCCGGCGGCAGCATCAGCCCTTTCTGCGAACCCGCCACCGTCACGTCCACGCCCCATTCGTCGTGGCGGTAGTCGATGGAGCCCAGCGAAGAAATCGTGTCGACCATCAGCAGCGCCGGATGACCGGCCTGGTCGATCGCGGCGCGCACCGCGGCGACGTCGCTGGTGACGCCGGTGGAGGTCTCGTTGTGCACCACGCACACCGCCTTGATGCGGTGCTGCGCATCTTCCGAAAGCCGCTCGCCAATCACGCCGGCGTCGACCGGATGACGCCAGTCGCCTTCGATGTAGTCCACTTCGAGCCCCAGCCGCCCGGCCAGCTTGCGCCACAGGCTGGCGAAGTGGCCGGTTTCGACCATCAGCACGCGGTCGCCCGGCGACAGCGTATTGACCAGCGCCGCCTCCCACGCGCCAGTGCCCGACGCCGGGAAGATCACAACGGGCGACTCGGTCTGGAAAACATGTTTAAGACCGGACAGCACCGCCTTGCCGAGCTCACCGAACTCGGGTCCGCGGTGGTCGATGGTAGGCAGGTCGATGGCGCGCAGGACCCGGTCGGGCACGTTGGTGGGTCCGGGAATCTGCAGGAAATGCCGGCCGGACGGGTGGGTGTTCAGCGAGAGCATGCGTGGCCCCAATGTGGACGGTTTGTATACCAAGGCACTTTGCGCGGCGGTCAGGCAGCGCTCGGCGGCCTGGCGGACTTGCGGCATGCGTCACTCTATCTCATTGTTTTTACGTCGATAACCTAGGGTATACACCCATCAAAACCGCAGGGAAGACAGGTTTATAGTCTGCGAAAACAAGGGGAATTTTTGTATACCAATGCGCAGCGATCCTAGCTTCTCGCCGGATCACGCCGAGGCTGTTGCCTCGTCCGATCTCGCCACCGACTCCGCTCCGCCGGCCGTCCGCGCCGCCGGCGACGGACGCACGCTGGCGGGATCGGCGGCCGGATCGCTACGCGAACGCATCATCCAGGGCGAGTTCCCGCCCGGCACCCGGCTGAACGAACGCGCGCTGTGCGACCTGCTTGGCGTGTCGCGCACCCCGCTGCGCGAGGCGTTCCGCGTGCTGGCCGCCGAAGGCCTGGTGCAGATCGAACCCAACCGCGGCGCGCAGGTGGTCGCGCTGTCGGAAGCCAACATCCGCGAGGCCTTCGAAGTGATCGGCGGCCTGGAGGCCATGTCGTGCCGCTTTGCGTGTGAGCGCGCGACGGATGTCGAGATTGCCGAGATCCGCGCGCTGACCTACGAAATGATGGCCAGCCATGCGCGCCACGATCTGCCGACGTACTTCCGCGTCAACCGCGAGATCCACGAACGCATCAGCCTGGCGGCGCACAACAGTTTGCTCAAACAGCTTTACGACGCGCAGAACGCGCGGATCCAGAATCTGCGCTTCGTCTCGAACGAGAATCGCCAGAAATGGGATCTGGCGATGCGCGAACACATAGAAATGGCGGAGGCCCTTGCCGCGCGCGACGCGGACCGGCTGGCAGCCATCATGCGGCAGCACCTGCAGCGCAAATGCGATGCGGCGCTCAAGAGCCGGAGCGAGACGATAGATACGCAACACATGTAGTGTCATCAAGAGGAGCCTTCACCATGGCTGAAAGTCGCTTCACACCTTGTCGCTTCACCCCTTGCTGCTTCACCCGCGCTGCACCCGCGCAGTCCTCCCGCCGTTCCACGCCGCTCAAGGCGCTGGCTGCCACGCTGCTTGCCTGCGCCGCGCTGGCCACCCAGCCGGCGCTTGCCGGCAAGAAAGACGACACCCTGCGCATGGCCTACGACCAGGCGCCGGAAAGCGTCGACCCGTACTTCAACAACGTCCGCATCGGCGTCATCATTGCCGCCAACGTGTGGGACACCTTGCTGTACCGCGACCCCGTCACCAACGAATACAAGGGCCAGCTCGCCAAGAGCTGGAAACAGGTCGACGACAAGACCATGGAATTCGAGCTGCGCGAAGGCGTCAAATTCCACAACGGCGAGGAGTTCGACGCCGACTCGGTCGTCTACACGCTGAACTTCGTGGCCGATCCGAAGAACAAGGCGGTCACGCAGCAGAACGTGTCGTGGATCGACAAGGTCGAAAAGATCGACAAGTACAAGGTGCGCCTGACGACCAAGGAGCCCTTCCCCGGCGCCAAGGAATACCTCTCCACCACCGTCGCCATCCACCCGGCAAAGTATTACCAGGAAGTCGGCCCCAAGGGCATGAACGCCAAGCCCGTGGGCTCGGGCCCGTACAAGGTCGTCGATTACCAGCCGGGCAAGTCCATCACGCTGGAACGCAACGCCGACTACTTCAAGGACTCGCCCAAGGCGCAGCCCAAGATCGGCAAGGTCGTCATCCGCTTCATCCCCGACCGCCAGACCCAGATGGCCGAGGTCATCTCGGGCGGCGAAGACCTGATCATGAGCGTGCCCAAGGACCAGGCCGAACAGCTGGGCGGCATGCCGAACCTGCAGATGGTCACCGGCAACACCATGCGCATCGTGTTCATGCAGATGAACATCCTGGAAGGCACGCCCGCGCCGCAACTGAAGGACGAGCGCGTACGCCGCGCGATCATTCACGCCATCGACCGCAACGCGATGCTCAAGAACATCGTGGGCGAAGGCGGCGGGCTCATCAACACCATTTGCACGCCGTCGCAGGTGGGCTGCACGCAGGAAGGCGCGCCCACTTACAAGTACGATCCCGCGCAGGCCAAGAAGCTGCTGGCCGAAGCGGGCTACCCCAACGGTTTTGACATCGACATCGTCGCGTACCGCGAACGCAACCAGACCGAAGCCATCATCAACTACCTGCAGGCGGTTGGCATCCGCGCCAAGCTGAACTTCCTGCAGTACGCCGCGATGCGCGACATGATCCGCGCGAACAAGGCGTCGCTGACGCACCAGACGTGGGGCTCGAACCTGGTGAATGACGTGTCGGCGTCCACGCCGGTGTACTTCGCCTTCGGCAGCGACGACATCACCCGCGACCCGAAGGTGCGCGACCTCTTGAAAAAGGGCGACAACACCATCGAAAGCGGGCCGCGCAACGCGGCCTACAAAGAGGCGCTGGACATCATCGCGGAAAAGGCTTACGCCGTTCCCCTGTGGACGCTGCCCGCCTACTACGTCGCCACCAAGGACGTGAACTTCAAGCCCTACTCGGACGAGCTGGTGCGCTTCTGGGACATGAGCTGGAAGTAAGGCGCGGTCCGCGCCGGGCGGGCTTAGCAAACGCCCGGCGCTGCTGAACAGAGAGGAAGTCCTATGCTTTATTTCACGCTGAGGCGCCTGGGCCTGGCGGCGCTGGTGGCGCTGACCGTGTCGATCCTGGCGTTCCTGCTGCTGCACCTGTCGGGCGACCCGGCGCTGGCGCTGGCCGGCGAAGGCGCGCGGCAGGCCGACATCGACATGATCCGCAAGACCTACGGGCTGGACCGCCCGATCATCGTCCAGTACGCCGACTGGCTCTGGCATATCCTGCAGGGCGACTTCGGCACGTCGGTGTACTTCAAGACCGAGGCCGGGCCACTGATCCTGTCCAAGCTGGCGACCACGTTGAAGCTGGGCATGGCGGCACTCGCCTTTGCGCTCTTCATCTCGATCCCGCTGGGCGTGCTGGCCGCGCTGTACAAGGGCAGCCTCATCGACCGCGTCTGTCTGGCGATCGCCGTGCTGGGCCAGGCGCTGCCGAACTTCTTTTTCGCGCTGATCCTGATCATGCTGTTCTCGATTTCGCTGCGCATCCTGCCGGTGTCGGGCAGCGGCACGTGGCAGCACTTCGTCATGCCCGCCATCGCGCTGGGCTACTACGTCGCGCCGGCATTCATGCGCCTGATCCGCGCCGGCATGATCGAGGTGCTGGGCGCCGACTACATCCGCACCGCGCGGGCCAAGGGCCTGCCGGCGCGCAAGGTCATCTTCAAGCACGCCTTGCGCAACGCCATCGTGCCGGTGGTGGCGCTGGCCGCCGTGCAGCTGGGCTACCTGCTGGGCGGCTCGGTGGTCATCGAGACCATCTTCGCGCTCGACGGCCTTGGGTACCTGGCTTATCAGAGCATCACATACAAGGACTATCCGGTCATGCAGCTGATCGTGCTGCTGCTGTCGGTGCTGTATGTGCTGCTGACGCTTGCCGCCGACGTGGCCAACGCGTGGCTCGATCCGCGCATCCGGGTGTCCTGACATGAACACGCCTACGCTCACGCCCGCCACCCCCGCCGCGGGTCCCCTGGAACTGTCCGCGTCCACGCTGCGCTGGCGCCGCCTGCGGCGCAACAAAGCGCTGCTGGCCGGCGGCGGCATCCTCTTCATCATCGTGCTGATCGCGCTGCTGGCGCCGTGGATCTCGCCGCACGATCCCTATTTCCAGGACCTTGCCAACCGCACCGTCCCGCCTGTCTGGTACGAGAAAGGCACCTGGCTGCATCCGCTGGGCACCGACCAGCTGGGACGCGACTACCTGTCCCGTCTGTTCTACGGGGCGCGCATCTCGCTGCTGATCGGCATCAGCGTTGCGCTCATCTCGGGCCTCATCGGCACGGCGATGGGCATGGCGGCCGGCTACTTCGGCGGCAAGGTCGACATGGCCGTGTCGTTCCTCATCACCACGCGGCTGTCCATGCCCGTGATCCTGGTGGCGCTGGCCACCGTGGCCATCGTCGGCGGCTCGCTGTGGGTGGTGATTCTGGTGCTGGGCCTGCTCAAGTGGGACCGCTACGCCGTCGTGATGCGCAGCGCCACCCAGCAGGTGCGGTCGCTGGAGTACGTGGCCGCCGCGCAGGCCGCCGGCGCCAGCACGTGGCGCATCGTCTGGGGCGAGGTCCTGCCCAACGTCGTGCCGCAACTCATCGTGATTGCCACACTGGAAGCCGCCAGCGCGATCCTGCTGGAAGCCTCGCTGTCCTTCCTGGGCCTGGGCGTGCAGCCGCCGCTGCCGTCGTGGGGATTGATGATCTCCGAGGCCAAGGCCTACATGTTCTTCTCGTTCTGGCTGATCGCCATACCCGGGTCGGCGCTGGCGCTGCTGATCTTCGCGATCAACCTGGCCGGCGACGGACTGCATCAACTCCTGACGCCTGAAGAGAGGGCCTGAGCATGAACGGCACCGATATCGTCCTGGACGTCCAGGGCCTGACCGTCGACATCGCCACGCCACGCGGACCGCTGCACGCGGTGCGCGACGTGTCCTTCCAGGTCAAGCGCGGCGAAACGCTGTGCCTCGTGGGGGAATCGGGCTGCGGCAAGTCCATGACCTCGCTTGCCATCATGGGCCTCTTGCCCAAGGCCGCCCGGCGCAGCACGCGCCGGCTGGCGGTGTTGGGCGAAGACCTGTCCAAGGCGCGCGGGCGGCGCGTCAATGCGCTGCGCGGCAGCAAGATGGCGATGATCTTTCAAGAGCCCATGACGGCGCTCAACCCCGCCTACGCCATCGGCGAACAGCTCACCGAACACTACATCCACCACTGCAAGGCGAGCAGCCAGCAAGCGCGTGACCGGGCGGTGGAGCTGCTGGAAAAGGTCGGCATCGCCTCGGCCGGCCAGCGGCTGGGGCAGTATCCGCATCAGTTGTCCGGCGGACTGCGCCAGCGCGTGATGATCGCGATGGCGCTCATGTGCGGCCCCGAACTGCTGATCGCCGACGAGCCCAGCACCGCGCTGGACGTCACGATCCAGGCGCAGATCCTGCGGCTGCTGGCCGACTTGCAGGCCGAACTGGGCATCGCGATGGTGTTGATCACGCACGATCTGGGCGTGGTTGCGCGCATCGCACGGCAGGTGGCGGTGATGTATGCGGGACAGATCGTCGAGGAAGGCCCCGTCGCCGACATTTTTGCGACGCCGCATCACCCGTATACGCAAGGGCTGCTGGGCTGTATCCCCGTGCCCGGCCGCACGGCGCCAGGCGAGGCGCTGGGCACCATACCCGGTGTCGTGCCGTCGCTGGTCGGCGACTTGCGCGGCTGCGCCTTCGCCGACCGCTGCCGCTACGCACAGGCGCAATGCCGGCAGGCCGTTCCCATCCACGGCCAGGCCGATGGCCAGCAATGGCGCTGCATCCTCAGCGCCGAAGGAGTGCCGGCATGAGCGCGCTGCTGCAAGCCGATGGCGTCAGCCGCCAATTCACGGTGCGCGCCGGGATGTTCCGCCCGCGTTCCACGTTGCACGCGGTCAATGGCGTGGACCTGGCGGTTGACCGGGGCGCGGTGCTGGGTATCGTGGGCGAGTCCGGCTGCGGCAAGTCCACGCTGGCGCGCATGCTGCTGGGGCTGACGCCGCCGACCGAAGGCGCCATCCGCCTCGATGGCCAGGACATCCGGCAGATGGATCGGCGCGCCCTCGCCCGGCGCGTGCAGCCCATCTTCCAGGACCCGTACTCATCGCTGAATCCGCGCCGCTCCATTGCCTCGATCGTGTCGCTGCCGCTGGAGGTGCACGGCATTCCCAACCCCAAGATGCACAAGGCCATCGACATGCTGGAACGCGTGGGCCTGCCGCCGCGGCTGGCCCACAACACGCCCGGCCAGCTGTCCGGCGGCCAGCGCCAGCGCGTCGCCATTGCCCGCGCGCTGGTGATGCAGCCCGAGATCGTCATCTGCGACGAACCCACCTCCGCGCTGGACGTGTCGGTGCAGGCGCAGATCATGAACCTGCTGATGGACCTGCGGCGCGATTTCAATCTGACGTATGTGTTCATCAGCCACAACCTGGCGGTGGTCGAGCACATCGCCACGCACGTGGCCGTGATGTACCTGGGCCGCGTGGTGGAGTCCGCGCCCACCGCCCGGCTCTTTCACGACCCGCGTCATCCCTACACGCAGGCACTGCTGGCGTCGGTGCTGACCCCGGAACCCGGGCTGGGCATCCCAGACATGGGGCTGGGGCTGTCGTTTCCCGACCCGCTGCATCCGCCGTCCGGCTGCCCGTTCCATCCGCGCTGCCAGCACGCGATGGCGCAATGCAAGACCGAACGGCCCGCGCTAGCCCTGCGCGAACAGGCCATCGTCGCCTGCCACCTCTACCCGACCACGTCCCCCCTTCCCCTCGGAGCCACCCAGCCATGACCCGCGCACAAGCCATCGCCCAGGCGGAACACTGCTTTGATTCCGGCGCCTTCCGCGCACTGTTGGCGCGCCGCCTGGCGCTGCCCACCGAGAGCCAGAACCCCGAACGCGCCGCCGTGCTGGCGGATTACCTTGAGGCCGAGATCCGCCCGGCGTTCGAGGCGCTGGGCTTCACCTGCCGCACACTCACGCATCCGAAAGCGCTGGCGCCGTTTCTGTACGCCGAGCGGATCGAGGATCCGGCCCTGCCCACGGTGCTGGGCTACGGCCACGGCGACGTCATCCGGGGCCTGGAACGGGAATGGAAGGAAGGCCTGTCGCCGTGGGCGCTGACCGAGGCCGAGGGCCGCTGGTACGGCCGCGGCATCGCCGACAACAAGGGCCAGCACACCATCAACATGGAGGCGCTGCGGCTGGTGCTGGAAACGCGCGGCAAGCTGGGCTTCAACGCCAAGTATCTGATCGAGATGGGCGAGGAAACCGGTTCGATGGGCCTGCGCGAACTGTGCACCGAACATCGCGACCTGCTGGCCGCCGACCTGCTGATCGCCTCGGACGGCCCGCGCCTGAGCGCCAACCGTCCCACCATCTTCCTGGGCGCGCGCGGCAGCCTGAACTTCGACCTCACGATCGAGGCACGCGCCGGCGGCCATCATTCCGGCAACTGGGGCGGACTGATCTCCAATCCCGGACTGCAGCTGGCCCACGCGATCGCCAGCATCGCCTCACCCGTTGGCCAGATCCGCATCCCGGAATGGGTGCCAAAGGAACTGCCCCCGGCCGTGCGGCGCGCGCTGGCCGACTGCCAGGTGGACGGCGGCACGGACGGCCCCGAGATCGAACCCGATTGGGGCGAGCCCGGCCTGTCGCCCGCCGAACGCGTGTTCGGCTGGTGTTCGTTCGAGGTGCTGGCCTACAAGACCGGCAACCCCGACACGCCCGTCAACGCCATCCCGCCGCGCGCGTGGGCGCGCTGCCAGTTGCGCTTCGTGGTGGGCGTGGACCCGGACGACCTGATTCCGGCCCTGCGCCGCCATCTGGACAGCCACGGCTTTCCGATGGTGCAGATCTCGCTGACCCGCGAATCCATGTTCCGCGCGACCCGCATCGACCCCGACGACGCCTGGGTGCGCTGGGCCGTGGACTCGCTGGAACGCACCTCCGGCGAAAAGACCGCCCTGCTGCCCAACCTGGGCGGCTCGCTGCCCAACGACATCTTCACCGACGTGCTGGGCCTGCGCACGATCTGGGTGCCGCACTCGTACCCCGGCTGCTCGCAGCACGCGCCCAACGAGCACCTGCCGCCGGCACTGCTGCGGCAGGCGCTCGGGTTGATGACCGGGCTGTATTGGGATTTGGGCGCAGGGGGCACGCCGGAGATCAGAAGTCCCAGATGACCGGCACCCAGCGGAACGCGTCGCCGTCAACCGCCACCCGGCCCACCGACGGGAACGGCAGGTGCGCCGCCACGAGCAGGCCCTTGTTTTCCGCCAGCTCGCGGAACAGTCCGACGCGCACCCGGGCCGACTCCTCGGGGTCGTGCTCGAAGCCGTTGTGCCATTCCGGGTGGTCAAAGCCCACGGGGAAGATGGCATCGCCCGCGAACATCAGGCGCTCGCCGCCGGAGATCAGGTCCACGACACAGTGGCCTGGCGTGTGCCCGCCCGTCAGGCGCACGATCACGCCGGGCGCCACTTCCTTGCGATCCTCGAAGACCTGGATCCGGTCGCGGTACGTTTCGTAGAAGCTCGTCGCGGTCGAGCGCAGCACGGCGGGTACCGGCTTGGGCATGACCGTCTGCGAAAAGTCCGGCGAGGTCCAGAACGCGACTTCGGTCGCATTGACGTGGATGCGCACATCCTTGCGCAGGCGCTCCTTCACGCCGGGGACCAGCAGGCCGCCCACGTGGTCCATGTGCATGTGCGTGATGATGACGTCGGTCACGGCCTCCAGCGGGATGCCCGCCGATTGCAGCCGCTGCGGAAACTGGCCTGCGCGCGGAAAGCCCGAGAACTGGCCGCCCAGCCCCGCGTCGATGAGGATGGTTTGGTCGCCGCTGCGCGCGACCATCACGTTCAGCGGCCAGTCGAAGGCGTCCGGCGGCATGAACATGTGGTCGAGCCAGTTGGCCAGATCTGCCGGGTCGGCGTTGGTGGCCATCGTCGAGGTGGGCAGCGGCAGCACGCCGTCGCTGACAACCAGCGCATCGATATCGCCCACCTGCACGGCGTAGCGGGACGGGACCAGATCGATGGCCTGGTGCGTAATGGGGTCCAAAGTGTCTGCGGTAAACATGATGGAATCTCCTTGAAGGCGGCCGGTTCGGCCGGCCGGAAACCGGCGCCCTCGCGCCGGGTAGATGCGTGGCGGCGCGCGCGTCAGCCGCGCAGAAAAGCCAGCAGATCGGCGTTGATGCGGTCCTGCAGGGTGGCCGTCAGGCCGTGCGGCGCGCCCGGGTAGTAGATCGCCCGCGCGTTTTTCACCAGGCGCACCGCCTTCTTGGCCGAGTCATGGATCGGCACGATCTGGTCGTCTTCGCCATGCATGAACAGCGTGGGCACGTCGATCTTCTTCAGGTCTTCGGTGAAGTCGGTTTCCGAGAACGCCTTGACGCACTCGTAGGCGTTCTTCTGGCCGCTCTGCATGCTCCACAGCCAGAATTGGTCCAGTTGGCCCTGCGACACCTTCGAATCCGGGCGATTGGCGCCGTAGAACGGCACGGCCAGATCCTTGTAGAACTGCGAGCGATCGCCCGCCACGCCGTCACGGATGCCGTCGAACACCGACATCGGCAGGCCTTCGGGATTGGCGGCCGACTTCAGCATCACCGGCGGCACCGCCCCGATCAGCACGGCGCGCGACACGCGCTTCGTTCCATGGCGGCCGATGTAACGCGCCACTTCGCCGCCGCCGGTGGAGTGGCCCACCATCGCGATGTTCTTCACGTCCAGCGCCTCGATCAACTGCGCCAGATCGTCGGCGTAGGTGTCCATGTCGTTGCCGCCCGACGGCTGCGACGAACGCCCATGACCGCGCCGGTCATGCGCAATCACGCGAAAGCCGTTGCGCGCCAGGAAGTGCAGTTGTCCATCCCACGCATCGGCATTGAGCGGCCAGCCATGCGAGAACGTGACGACCGGGCCGGCGCCCCAGTCCTTGTAGTACAGCGTCGTGCCGTCTTTGGTGACGAAGGTGTTGCTGTCCATGGAAGTGCTCCGTTGGGGTTGGGAATTGCGCTGCGGGGCTGCCTGCGCGCCGATGGCAAAGGCGCTGCTCGCCAGCAGCGCGCTGCCGGCAAGCAGCGTGCGCCGGGCGGCGTTGTACGAGTCGTTCATGGGGATCCTCAAGGTCGGAAGAGACAGTGAGGGCATCGTAGGACTGCGCCCGCGAGCGCGGTAGACACGGCGCGGGAAGCACGATGTTGTGCGATGCGCACCAATGCGGCCGCTGCATTGCACATGCGGCCCTGCCCTAGGTGTCAGACACCCCTACGAGCCAGCCGCCATGATGTGGCTGCCGCCCCCGGGGTGTCTGACACCGGCCAATAGAAACGCTATCAGGTCAACTCGGAAGCGAGCCCAGAATCCCGATACGCCACGGCAATCATCGCCGTCAGCAGGAACGTCATGGCAACGCACGCCAGGGCGCCCAGCACGCCCTGCAGCGCCTGCACGCCCACGTAGTCATACATCAACGGAAGCAGATCATTGGCGGCATGCGCGGCCAGGATCAGCAACACAACAAACCCCAACATCAACGGCCAGCGCGGATAACGCGTCGCGGCGCGCACCACGCCAAAGCCGTACGCGCCCTTGACCACGGCGCGAGGCAGGCAGAGTCCGTAAACAGCCAATCCGTACAACACCGGCACCCACACCACCGTCAATAACGCAATCAGCACGCCGTAGAACAGCGGTTCGTTGGCGCCGCCCATCAGCATGTACAGCACATAAGGCAGATCGCCGGTGGCGCGGGCAAGGGCCATGACTGCAATGGTCAGCCCGCCCAGCAACACCAAATGCCGGGCTTCCGAGTTGCCGCCGCGTGCCGTGGCCGCATGCGCGGTCTCGCCAAGCAGGATGACCCGATGCCAGGCGTATGTGGTGCGCGCGAAAGCGATCAGGCAGACAAGCGCCAACGCGAGGATCAGCCAATCCAGAAACCCGTACAGCCGGGACGTCGTCAACGCGAATGGCAACGTCAGCGTGAACACCGCCAACGACCAGGGCGCGGCGGCCAGCATGGCGCGGCCGTGCTGCCTGATCGCGCCGACGGTCGCGGCAATGAAACGACCTGCTCCGGGTTTGCTGGACACGAGACTCCCTTGCTCAGAAATGATGGTGCTCGTTTATACCGCAAGCCGCTTATTCACCCGATCTCATGTCGCGTATCACGGTTACCCTTGCGGACCTTTTCTTTCTACCGAGTCTTCATGAAGTCGCTTCCCGTCGCATTTGCTGCCTTTGCCACCGCGCTGCTGCCCACGCTGGCCCACGCCGCGTACACGCCCACCGAGATCGAGCGGGCCGTGCTCGAATACGGCATACGCGAAGAGCATGACGCGCTGCTCGCGGCCGATTGGCGCCTGCTGGGCCGGATGATGGACATATCGCGTGTGGACCCCGCGGACGTCTCGGATATGTACGCCAAGGGTCCGACGGACAAGCTGCCGGCCGTGGTCGAAGAGCCCTTCGTGTTCAAGGCAACGATCGACGCGGCGGCGGTGAAGGCGGGCGCGGTCACGTTCGCGGGCACGCGCGGGGCCACGGTCCGCGCCACGCTGCCCGCAGGCGCCAATCCCGCCGATGATCTGATGCTGACCTGCGCCAAGCTGGCCTTCGCAGATGGCGTCGCCACGTTCTCGCAGTGTCAAAGCTGGACGCCTGTCGCCGAGAAGACCGTTGCGGACTTTCGCGCCGACATCGCCGCATTCCTGCAAGGTAAGCCCGCGAAGAAGTATGTGGCCAAGTTCGTGATCGACTACTTCGTTGTGGCGAACGACATGCCCGCCAAGGCCGGCTGCCCCGACGACCGCAAGGCCTGCGACCAGGCGATCCGCAAGACCAACATGACGCGCGCCGGCTACGCGGCCGTAACGGAACGCCTGAACGCTGCGGGCGTGCAGACGGAGCGGTAAGCCTTCGGCCAGGCCGGTGTGATCCGCGCCCCATCGAACGCGCAACCGGCCCGGCCTACACCACGCGCCATTCTTGCGCCGCCTCGTGCGCCCCAATGCAATGCGAAATACTCTTATTTGCATTTGTGCGATCATGTCCCGCATGAGCGCGATTCGGGCCATGACGGCGAACACCTCAGAACACCAACAACAAGTCCACGCGCTGTATCGCGATCATCATGGCTGGCTGCAGCAGTGGCTGCGGCGCCGGCTTGGCAACGGCAGCGACGCCGCCGATCTGGCGCACGACACGTTCACCCGCATCCTCGCCTCGCGCCTGCCCGCGCTGCTGAACGAGCCGCGCGCCTACGTGACAACCGTGGCGCACGGCATCCTGGTCAACTGGTACCAGCGCCGCGATCTTGAACGCGCCTATCAGGAAGCGCTGGCAGCATTGCCCGAGGATCTGGCGCCCTCCCCCGAACACCAGCTCATCATCCTGCAGACCCTGCTGGAAATCGATGCGATGCTGTCCGCGCTGCCCGCCCCGGTGCGGCGCGCGTTCCTGCTGTCGCAGGTGGAAGGCATGAAATACGAAGACATCGCCGTTCGGCTGGACGTCTCGCTCATCACCGTCAAACGCTACATGGCGCGCGCCTTTCGGCAATGCCTGGCGTGCATGGAATGAACGCCAGGCATCCGGTGGCCGTCATCAGCGGCGATATCCTCGACGAGGCCGCGCAGTGGCTCGTCGTGATGAACGACGAGCCGGTATCCGACAATGACCGCCGCGCCTGGCTGGCATGGCGCGCCCGTAGCCCCGAGCATGAAGGCGCGTGGCAGCGCGCAGAGCGACTGCTGGCGCAGCTGGGCGAAGCGCCTGCGGCGCTGGCCATGCCCGCGCTTGACCGACCGGCGAAATCCCGCCGCGCCGCGCTCGCCAAGCTGGCGGCGTTGTGCGTTGCCGCTCCCGGCGGGTTGGCGGCTTGGCGGCTGGCCCAGTCCGAAGGTTGGACCGCCGACTACCGCAGCGCCGCGGGCGAACTTCGGCAGATCACGCTGGCCGACGGCAGCCGAGTCCGGCTGAACACGCACAGCGCCATCGACCTGCGCTTCGACGCCAGCCAGCGCCTGGTCGTCTTGCGCAGCGGCGAGATCTTCATCGAGACCGCAGCCGACCCCGCGGGCGCACGCCGGCCGTTCCGCGTGCAGACGGCAGAGGGCATCTTCGAGGCCTTGGGCACCCGCTTCAACGTCCGCCAACAATCGGGCGAGACTCAGCTCGCCGTGCTGGAAGGCGCCGTGCGCGCCACGCCGCGCCGGGACGGGGCCGATGCGCGCGTCATCCAGGCCGGCGAGCAGACCGTGTTGCAGGCCGGCGTCGTAGAGCCGGCCCGCGCGCTGGACCCCGCCATCACGGCCTGGACGCACGGCATGCTGCTGGCGGACGACATGCGCCTCGCCGACGTCATCGACGAACTGGCGCGCTACCGCAGCGGCATCTTGCGCTGTTCCTCCGAGATCGCCGGATTGCGCGTGTCGGGCACCTTCCCCGTCGGCAACCCCCAGCAGGCGCTCGCCATGCTGGAGGCGACCTATCCAGTGCAGATCGCCTCGCGCTTCGGGGGATACTGGACGACGGTGCTGCCGCGGCCCCACTGAGGCGCGCGGCTAGTCGCGGCCGTCACCACTTGTACGACACGTTCGCCATCACGCTGCGGCCGGCACCCAAAAGGCATGCCGTGTTCAGGAAGCAGCCCGCCACGTAGTATTTGTCGGTCAGGTTGCGCACGTTGATCGCGGCGCTCAGGCCGCGCAACGACGAGTTGGCGCGTCCGAAGTCGTAACCGACCATCGCATCGACCAAGGTGTAGGCAGGCACCTTGAAGGTGTTCTGCGCATCGCCAAACGTCGTGCCCGTATAGCGCACCCCCGCTCCCATCGTCAGACCGCGCAGGGCGCCCGACTGCAGCGTGTAGTCCGTCCACAGCGATGCCAGGTGACGCGGCACGCGCACCGGCACCTTGCCCTGGTTGCTGAGACCGGCAAAGTTGGGGTTGTCCTTGGTCACCTCGACGGCGTTGAAGGTGTACGAGGTGATGACGTTCAGCCCCTCGATGGGACGCAGCACGCCCTCAAGCTCGATGCCGCGCGAGGTCACCTCGCCTTCCTGGACGTTGAACGACGTGTTCTGCGGATTGGGCGTCAGCACGTTCTGCCGGCGCAGATCAAACGCGGCCAGGGTCACATAGCTGTCCGAGCCCGGCGCCTGATACTTCACGCCCACTTCATATTGGCGCGCCGATTCGGGCTTGAATTGCGCGCCGTTGATGTCGCTGCCCGTCAGCGGCGTGAACGACTCCGCATAGCTGGCGTACGGGAAAAAGCCGCTGCCGAACGTGTAGCCCAAGGCCACACGGCCCGAGAAGTCCTGCGCCGACGTGTCGGTGCGCGTATCGAGCAGGCGATTGCGCGCGCGCTGGTTGGCCCAGTCGTAGCGCCCGCCCAGCGTGGCCACCCAATTGTCCAGCTTGATCTGGTCCTGCACGTAGGCGCCGATCTGACGCGTCGTGTCGGCCGTGCTCAGCCGCGACGTGTAGCGCGACGTGTCGATGCGCACGCTGCGGTCCGGACGAAAGATGTTGATCGATGGCGCGTTGCCCGTCTGCGAGTCGGCGCTGCGGTCGCTGTACTGGTAGTCCACGCCGAAAAGCACCGTGTGATCCAGCGGCCCCGTCGAGAATTTTCCGACCAGCCGGTTGTCGATGGCGTAGCTGTCGCTATCTTGGTCGCGCAGCTGATAATAGCGCGCGATTGTGGTGCCATCGATGACGCCGCTATTGCGAAAGAGCTGGTCTACGTAGCCCGTGAAGTGCGTATAGCGGGCGTTCTGCTGAAACGTCCAGGCATCCGAAAACGCGCGGCTGAACTCGTAGCCGATGCTGGTCTGCTCGCTTTGCTCGCGGTCAAACCCCGGCTCATTGAGCGAGCGGTGGCGCGGCACGCGTCCATTAGGATTGGAGCCATCCAGCACCGAATACGGCAGGTTGCTGGTGAAAAGGTTGCGGTTGCGCTGATACGACGTCAACAGCGTGAACGAAGTGCGCGCCGACGGCGCCCACGTCAGGCTCGGGGCGACGTAGATGCGGTCATCGGGAATGCCGTCGATGGCGCTGTCGGCGTCGCGGCCCAGCGCAACCAGCCGATAGGCCAGCGTGCCATCGGCATCCAGGACATCGCCGATATCCATCGCGCCCTGCACCAGGTCGTGGTTGCCTACCGACGCCGTGACCTCGCGGTGCGATTCGAACAGCGGGCGCTTGGACACGAAGTTGATCGTGCCGCCCGGCGAACCCTGGCCATACAGGACCGACGACGGCCCCTTCAACACCTCGATACGGTCCATGCCAAATGGCTCCGGCGAGAAATACCCGGTCTGGTTGTTGCGCAAGCCGTCCGTGTAGGCATTGGTATTGATCTGCTGGAAGCCGCGCACCATCAACGTGTTGTCGGTCGGGTTGTCGCCCGAAACATTGCTGTGCACGCCGGCGGTGTAGCTCAAGCCGTCGCTGACGGTCTGCGCGCCCTGGATCACCATGCGCTCGCGCGTCACCACCGAGATCGACTGCGGCGTCTCCATCAGCGGCGTGTCGGTCTTCGTGGCCGTTGATGCGCTGCTTACCAAATAGGGGTTGGCGCCGTCGTAGGCACCCTTGCCGGTCACCGTAACGATGGGCAGCATCGCGGCTTCGTCGCCCACGGGCCGCCGGCGCAAGGTGTACGAACCGTCAGCACGCGCGGCCATTTCCAGGCCACTGCCAGCCAACAGCCGGCGCGCGCCCTCGGCAGCCGTATACCCACCCGACAAACCGGCGCTGCTACGCCCATCGGTCAGCGCCGGCTCGAACGCCAGCGCAATATCCGCCTGCATCGCAAACCGGGCCAGGCTGCTGCCCAATGGCCCCGCGGGAATGTCGAACGTGTGGCGGGCATCAAGCTGTTGCTGCGGCGCGGGCGCCGGCTGGGCCACGGCCAGCATGGGCATGCCGGACGCAAGCGCGGCCGCCACGCAGGCGGCGCCCAGCGTCAATCCGTGACTGGGACGTTTGGGAAAAGCGGGAATTTGCATGGTGCAGCGACCTCGATCTGGTGGGTTCTATTTCCCATGCCAGCCGAGAAAGCAAAAGGTATCACTGCCCATGCAAATATTTTTTTTCCGATTAGCCTAGGTGCGGCGGGGTTCCGTACGCGCCGGGTTGGCTTCGGCCGCTGCGTCGGCCCCTGCTCCGGCCTCCGCTTCCGCCTCGGCCCGTGCCTCCAGCTCATTGCCCAGCACCTCGGCCGAATCCTCGTTGCTGGCTTCCGGCTTCAGGCGGCGGCGCGTATGGCCCGCGGCGCGCGCGCTGTCGCCCTCGTCCACACGCTCGGCCTGCACGTGCACGTTGGCCGGCGGCGCAAAGCCGCGCTTGTCCTGCCCGAAGTAGACCACCGTGTGCGGGTACGGCAGCTCGATGCCCGCGGCGTCGAAATGCTTCTTGAGCAGGCGGTTGTAGCCGCGCTGCACCGCCCACTGCATGCCCGGCGTGGTCTTGATGAGGATGCGGATGGTCACGCCCTTGTCGTTGACCGCCGTGACACCCGCCACCGTCATGTCTTCCAGGATCTCCGGTCCGAGCACCGAATCGGTCATCAGCTCGGCAAACGCCGCACGCAGATGCTCAATGGCATCGTCCACGCTTTCGCGATGCGCGATCGTGTACTCGCCCAGGTGATACGAGAAGTCACGCATGTGGTTGGCCACCACGTCCACCGACGAGAACGGCACCAGATGGTAGCCGCCGTCCAGCGTGCGGATGCCGACCGAGCGGATGGTCATCTTCTCGACCGTCCCGAAAACGCCCGCCACCTGCACCACATCGTTTTCGTTCATCCCGTTCTCAAGCTGGATGAAGACGCCCGTGATGATGTCCTGCACCAGCTTCTGCGCGCCAAAGCCGATGGCCAGACCCACGACGCCGGCGCCCGCGATCAGCGGACCGACGTCGATGCCGATCTGCGACAGCAGCACCATCAGCGTCATGGTCACGATGACGATCAGCGCGGCGTTGCGGAACAGCGCCAGCAACGTGCGCTCGCGCGCGCTGGGCATGCCCCGTTCTTCGCTCTGGCTCAGCCGGTGTTCGATGATGCTGGCGATCACGGTCCAGGCCAGCATCGCGATCATCAGCACGATGACGATATTCAGCACCACCTTGATCGCGGCCGCGCCGGCGTCCGACGCCAGCCAGCGCGACAGGTCAAACGCCCGCCACGCGTCCAGGATCAGCAGCACGATGACGATGCGGATGATCCAGCCCACCACCTTCAGCGCGGCCGGCACGTAGGCGTTGACGCGCGCCTCCAGCAGCGGCAGGCGCCGCCGCAAGTCGTCCGACAGACGGATCGGCTTGGCCAGCACCGCGTTCAGCAACAGGATCAGCAGGCTGCCCACGCCGATGACCAGCAGCGTCTGCGCCGTGGCGCGGGCCATGAACGGCAACGCATCGGTCGGGTCGACCTGGCTGACCACCAGCAGGATCGTGAAGTAGACGATGCCCAGCACGTGCCAGATGCGCGACAGCAGCCGCAGCCGCGATCCCATGAACGTGGCCGCGCCCGCGGCCCGGCGGTCCAGGCGTTCGCGCACGGCCTGCCGGTTATGCCAGATGACGCGCACGGCGTAGACGTACACCGCGAGCATGATGAGCATCGTGGTCAACCGGCCCAATGCGGGCGACAACGCCGCCGCCATCACGGGACCGACCACCAGCGTGCCGTACCCCGCCGCCGCCACGATGCGCACCAGCCACGCGTTCCAGTATTTGGCCAGCTCGTCCGACATCGGCAACAGGCGCAGATGCGGATGGCGCACGGCGAACACCGTGCGGATCAGCACCTTCACGATCTCCACCGCCACGAAGGCCTGCAGGAACAGCGAGGCCAGTCCGTCCAGGGTGCCGCGCCCCGGCGTGCTCCACAACGCCGCCGCGCCGCCCGCCATGGCGGCCAGCAATACGACGGCAACGTCGATCGCCAGCGCGCCCACGATGGCGCCAGCGCGGCGCGTCAGCACCTTCATGGACGCCGGCCTGCCGCGCACGGGCGCCGTGCCGGTTTCGCAACCGTGCTCGGCCACCCAATGGTCGATCCGCGTGTAGATGCGCATGGCGATCATGCGAAGCAGGATGAAAGCGATGATGGTCGCTGCGGCGGCCAGGGCCAGTGGCAGCAGCGCGCTGCGCGCCTCGCCGCTGTCCATGCGCAGGTTCTGGCCCGAGGCCAGCGCGCGCATGTCGTCAACGCCCTGCCCCATATCGGCCGCAACCCCGGTCAGGAACCGCTGAACGCCGTTGGCCATGCGCTCCTGCAACGTCGGCTCGGCCGGCGTGGCGGGCGTCGGCTTCGCCGCTGTGGTTTTGGATGGCGGGGCGCCTGCGGCGGCCGGTTTGTCTCCTGCCGCCTGCGCACGAAGCTGATCGATCAGGGCTTGGCGTGCTTGGGGATTGTCCAGCAAATCGGCCAGCGCGGCGGGCGTCAGCGCCGACGGTGCGGCGGCAGGTTCGGCCGCCGCCGGGGTCAAGAGCGGAAACGCCGCCATGGCCGGTGCATGCCACAGGAACGATAAACAACTCAGCATCGCCGCCAGCAGCCAGGCCGCCAGCCAGGGCCTTTCCCGTCTGCGCCGCCAGGAAACGGCGGCATGGTGGCGGGATGGAAGGGATTGGGATGCTGTCGTTGCGGATCGAACCACTAATAAATCTCCTGTGCGATCAGGGCATGGACGCCGGATAAAAAAAGGAGCCGGCAACTTGGGGGCGCGGCTTGGGCGATGGCCACATGATAAAGCCCATGGTCTGTCCCCTTTAGCGGCGGCCGGGCCTTATCGCTGGAAGCAATAAACAAGCGGCGATTAATTCGTTGGTCCCGACCGCTTAAGTGATTAGAGTCCAACGCCGCCATGCCCGCGCCGCATTCCGACAGGCGCGCGCCCAACCACGAGTCCGCTTCATGACCACCCGATTCCAAGCTGCACGCCGCACCACCCTGCTCGCCCTTGCTCTGGCCGTCGCCGGCATGGGCGCCGCGCAGGCCGACCAACGCGTCATCCGCATCGTCGTGCCCTACGGCACCGGCGCGGTCCAGGACACCATCGCGCGCGCGATCGGCGACGAACTGGGCAAGGCCCTGGACGCCTCCATCGTGATCGAAAACCGCGCCGGCGCCGGCGGCACCGTGGGCACCGCCCAGGTCGCCCGCGCCAAGCCCGACGGCAACACCATGGTGCTGGCTGCCGCCAGCCACAACATCGCCGGGTATCTCTATAAGACGCTCAGCTACGACCCCTACAAGGACTTCACGGGCGTCGCCTACATTGGCAACACCGGCTACATCATCCTCGCGTCGGCCTCGCTGAACGCCAAGAACACGGCCGAATTCATCCAGGCCGTCAAGGCGAAGCCCGGCGCCTACGACTACGCGTCCGCCGGCAACGGCAGCGCCTCGCACCTGGGCATGGCATCGTTCTTGACCGCCGCCGGCGCGCAGATGCAGCACATCCCCATGAAGTCCACCGGCGACGCCGTAACCGAACTGCTGGCCGGCCGCGTCCAGGCCGTCACGGCTGCCACCATCGGGGTGACCGCGTACCGCAACGATCCCCGCGTCACGTTCCTTGCCTACACCGGCAAGGCGCGTTCACGCTTCGCCCCCGACCTGCCCACCGTCGCCGAAAGCGGCCTGCCCGGCTACGCCTTCGATTCCTGGCTAGGCCTGCTGGCTCCGGCCGGCATCTCCGCTGCGGACCGTGACCAGATCAACGCGGCGGTCAATAAGGTGCTGGCCGATCCCAAGGTGCAGTCGCGTTTGGCTTCGCTGGGCGTCGAAGCCGAAGCGAAGTCGGCGGCGCAATTTCAGGAGCTGCTGAAGGCGGATTATGAAGCGGCCGGGAAGGTGGTGGCGGCTTCCGGGGCGCGTGTGGAGTAAGGGCGCGATTGCGCACGAATGGCATAGCCGGATCCAACTTTCCGACAAATCAGCCCCCCCTCTGCCGAGCTTTCGAACTATTCATATTTCCAGGGTTGTGCGGATTTAATGAAACCACCTAGCCCCCCTACCGCCTACGCATCCCATCCAGCAGCAGATCCGTCATGAACTCCGCCACCGCCTGCTGCCCGGCCGCGTCGGGCAGCAGGCGCGTGAAACGTTCGATGATGGCTATGAGCGACTGGCCGAACCACTCGGGCGATATTTCCGGGCGGAAAAGTCCCGCTCGCTGCTCCGACCTGACGTTTTCGGCGATCAGGATGACCAGTTCATCCTTGAGCGCCTCGGCCGCTTCGGCTTGGAAAAAGCCGATGCGCGTGAGGTTTGGGTCTTCCTGCAGGATGGCGAGCAGTGTCCCTATGCCCTGCCGGATGCGGTTCACCAGAGCTTCGCCCTGCAGGTGGCCGGGAAGCCGTGCCTCGCTGATTGCCTGGCGCAACCGCTGGGCGAACAGCCCCACCAGCTCGTCATAGGCCGCTTGTTTGCTGGTGAAGTATTGATAGAACACCGGCTGGGTCACGCCGGCGCGGGCGACGATGTCGCTGACCCGGGTGTGCTGGAAACCGCGTTCGGCAAACTCGGCCGCGGCGACGGCCAAAAGCTGTTTGCGCGTGCGTTCGCCCTTGGTAAGACGCTTGTCCTGGGACGCTGTATTCGGTAGTGCCGTGATCATCGCAAAAAAATACTACCGATCCCCTGATTCCGCCACTGGCCGCGAGACCAATTTGCGGCACCCTTGATGGTTCATTTCACTGCGTTTCGCCCGTCACCCTTCTGAAATCAGTTGAAATTCCCGTAGCGTCTGGGGACATTCTTCTCGTGTCGGCCGAGCAGTACATTACGCCTATCGCCCGGCCTGATGGCAAGGTGCCGGCGCCGGGCGGCCGAGGAGCAAGATCATGAAGCGGTTTATTGGCCGGGTGACGATGGCGGCGTTGGTGCTGGCGGTTGCCAGCGCACCCGCAATGGCGGGCGGACGCGGCGGATATTGGGGCGGTTATGGCGGCGGCCATCATCATTACCGCGGCAGCTCGAACGGCTGGTGGATCGGCGGCGCCGTGGCGCTGACGTCGGTGGGTCTCATCGCAGCCAGTTCAAGGCCCGGATACGTGCGGACCGGCGTGTATTCGTCGGGGGTGGGTTATACCAGTCCCCCCCTGTACGCCGCACCCGTCGCCATGCCGGTATACGGCACGACGGTCTACCAAGCCGCGCCGGTGTATGACGCCCCCGTTTATCAGGCGCCGCCGGTGTACAACGCGCCCGTCTATCAGGCGCCGCCGGTCGTTTATCCCGTGCCAGTGGCCGTCCCGGCCAACCCGCCCGTCGTATACGCCCCTGCGCCCCAGGCCGAAATCGCGCTGGCCGATGCCTCGTACGAATGCCGGCGCTGGGCCATGAACGAAAGCGGCCATGACCCGTCCAACATCACCCCGTGGACGACGAAGGTCATGATCGATTCCTACAACCGCGCGCGGGATTCCTGCATGGAAAGCCGCGGCTACCGGGGATACCGCGCCTACTGACGCGAGCGTCCGGCTATTCCGGATACTGTTCGGCGGCGGCGCGGCGCCAACTGTCCTGTCAGCGCCGCCAGCCGCGCCAGGCAAACATCAGGCCGGCGGCCAGCAACGCCCCGGCCGGCAGCACCCAGACGAAGCCCGAGTCGGTGTAGACCACCTGCTCCACGGAATCGTAGTAGCGGCCAAGCTCGTTGAATTCCCAGCGCAGATACTGCGCGTACCAGGCGTAGAAGAAGACGGAGGAAAGCGCCAGGCTGACCAACGCGGCGGTCCGGGCAAGCACCCGGCGGCGGCCAGCATGCGCCAAGACCTTCCAGGCCAGATACCCGCCACCGGCCACCGCGGCCAGCACCATCCAGTCTCCCGCCTCAGCGAGCATCATCGGCCTCCAACTGCGCCAGAAACGCTCCGGCTTCAGCCCATTGGTGTTCGCTGAACACGTACAGGCCCGCCTCGCGCAGCAGTTCTGCGGTGACGCCCACGCCGGGCTGGCGGCGGCCCGCAAAATGGCCGTCGTAGACGTAGCCGCTGCCGCAAGACGGACTGCCCTCTTTCAGCACGGCGATGCGAATGCCGTGCGTCTGCGCAGCGGCCAGTGCCTGGCGTGCGCCGTGCACGAAGGGCGTCGTCACGTCGTCGCCCGTCACCGCCACCACACGCCCGTTTCCGGCCAGCACCGAGGCCGCGCTTCTACCCGGCTCGATTTCCGCCGGGGGGCGTGGGATTGGCATGCCGCCCGCCACCTCCGGACAGACCGACACCACACGCCCCTCCCGCAGCCAGCGGGCCAGGACGGCATCGTTATGCGTCACGCCGCGTCCGTCGTATCGCACGGGGTTGCCCAAGAGGCAGGAGCTGATCAGAACATGGTGCATGGGACGGCGGGATCGGGGGCCGGCAGCGGCCCGGGCGATCACCGATCTTAAGCCGAGTCGGTTTTCTTCGCGGTTTTGCGCGGCGCCGTTTTGCGGGCCGCGGTTTTGCGTGCCGGTTTTGCGGCCGAGCCGGTCTCGGCGGCGGGCGCCGTCGCGGGCGCCGCGCCGGCCGACGCGCTTTCCGGTTTGGCCGGCGCTTTGGGCGTGGTCTTGCGGGCGCCCCGGGCAGGCTTGGCGGCGGACTTCGTGGAAGCAGCGTCGGGAGCAACTGCGGGAGCGGCTTCGGAAACGGCTTTAGTAGCCGCTTCCGACCGACGCGGCGCCCCGGCGAAGGGATCTGGCGCCTCGCCGCGGCGCTCGCGCTCGGTCTTCGCCGGCGGCGCGGCGAAGGTCCAATCGGCGACATTCACGACGGGTGGCGGGCCGGAGACCAGCGCCGACTGCGGCGGCGGGGGAACCGGCCGTGTGAACGCGGGCGGCGCCACGTCGTCGCGCTTGCTAGCCGGCGCGTGTCGCTTGGACGACGCCTGGCGCCCGGACGATTCTGGCGGTTCAGCCGAAGTCTTCCCTTCGGACGGCCCCTGCCCCTCGACCGGCTCACGCGGCTGAACGGCATCGTCACCCGACCCGGAATTCCCGGACTGCCGGGCATCATCGCCCGTCCTTGACCCGCGCCCCCGGCGGCCCGAGCGGCCCTGCCGCCCGTTATCCGCCTGTCTGGCGCCGCGCGGCGGCGACGAGACGTCGGCAGAATCCTCGCCAGCAATCTGACCCGGCGCCTGCGACACATCCAGCACCGTGCCGCCTTCGGTCTGCTGCGGCGCGTCGGGCTGTTTCCAGGCATCCGCAACCTCGGCGGAACCCTCCGACGCGGTCACGGTCGCTTCCCGCTCCGAACCCTCGCCGTGCGAGCCAGCCGTCCGGCCGCCCGCCGTCTTGCGGCCACCGCGCGATTTGCGGCTGTTTCGGCCGCCAGAGCTCGGCGCCTCGCCGACATCGGCCGCCCCGTCAGCGCTCGACGCACCATTCGCGTCGCCAGACGGGTCCGAGGACGCGTCGCCCGAGCCATCACGGTAGACATACGTGCCAGATTTTTCTTCGCGGCCGACCTCAAGAAAGCCGCGCGACTGCGCTTCTTCGAGCAGATTGCCGAACGCGCGGAAGCCGTAGTAGGACTCGTTGAAATCAGGCTTGCGGCGCTTCAGGGCGTCTTTCAGGGCCGATGCCCAGATCTTGCCGCTGTCGCCGCGTTCGGCCATCAGCGCCTCGAAGGTCTCGACGACCATCTCGACCGCGCGCGTCTTGCGCGCGTCCTGCTCTTCCTTGCGGCGGCGCTCTTCGTCGGGCGAGCGGCGCTGGGCGCTGACGCCACGGTTGTCGCGGCGGGCCTCGGCGGTGCGCTGGCCTTCGCGGGCCAGGTCGTCATAAAAGATGAACTCGTCGCAGTTGGCGATCAGCAGGTCCGACGTGGACTGTTTGACGCCCACACCGATGACCTTCTTGTTGTTCTCGCGCAGCTTGGACACGAGCGGCGAAAAGTCGGAGTCGCCGCTGATGATGACGAAGGTGTTGACGTGGGACTTGGTGTAGCAGAAGTCCAGCGCGTCCACGACCAGGCGGATGTCCGCAGAGTTCTTGCCCGACTGGCGCACGTGCGGGATTTCGATCAGTTCGAAATTGGCCTCGTGCATCGGCGCCTTGAATTCCTTGTACCGCTCCCAGTCGCAATAGGCCTTCTTGACCACGATGCTGCCCTTGAGCAGCAGGCGCTCGAGCACCGGCCGGATGTCGAACTTCTGGAATTTAGTGTCGCGCACGCCCAGCGCCACGTTCTCGAAGTCGCAGAAAAGCGCCATGCTGACGTTTTCGTTGGGGTTGTTCATGTTCTCTCCAATGCCGCGGTCGGAAGGCCAAACCAGGCCTGACACCGCCAGAATTCGCCCATGATATACATTTCCGCTTGGTCTCCCCCGTCATCCGCCCCGAGCCGCCATGCCCGACACCCTGCTGCCCCCCGAACTTGTCACCGATCGACTGGTGCTGCGCCCCCTGTCCCTGGACGATGCCGACGCCATTCAGCGCACGTTTGCCCACTGGGAGGTCGTGCGCTTTCTGGCAGACAAGGTGCCTTGGCCCTATCCGGCCGATGGCGCGCGCCAGTTCCTGCAAAACGCCGCCCTGCCCGCCATGCGCCGCGGGACGCAATGGCATTGGTCTGTGCGCACGCGCGCGCAGCCTGACCAGTTGATCGGCGTCGTCAGCCTGATGGACGACGAACCCGGCAACAACCGGGGTTTCTGGCTGGATCCGGCGCATCAGGGGCTGGGTTACATGACCGAAGCCAGCGCGGCCGTCACGGCGTATTGGTTCGACGTGCTGGGCAAACCCGTGCTGCGCGCGCCCAAGGCCGTCGCCAATACCGCCTCGCGGCGGATTTCCGAAAGCAGCGGCATGCGGCTGGTGGGTACCGAAGAACGCGGCTTCGTCAGCGGCCGTCATCCCGCCGAAATCTGGGAGATCACCCGCGAGGAATGGCTGGCGCAGCAGGCAGCCGCGCGGCAGCGCTAGACCGTCCCCGATTCTCGCCAGCGTATCGCTGGCACGCCGCGCGCCTGACTGGCCGATTAAGCCGGCGCTTACCGCCTATTTCGCCCCGCTTTCCGGCGAATTGACCGAGGCCCGCGCTGGCTAGAATTCCCGACAATCCGGCATTCCGCGCGTGGGATGCCATGTTCTCGGGCAAGATCCATGAATCCGTCTACCGTCATCGGCGCCGTTGTCGGCCTGCTCACCCTGATCATCGTGGTGGCGCTGTCCGCCAACGATGCCAGCCTGTACTTCAACCTGCCGGGCCTGGCGATCGTGCTGGGCGGCACCTGCGCCGCGCTGTTCATTGCGTACCCGCTGCAGGAAGTGGTGCGCGTGTTCAAGCTGGTTCGCACCGTGTTCCGCAACGACCAGCACGACCAGCAGCGCGACATCGAGGAATTGGTGTCGATGGCGCAGCTCTGGATGAACGCCGACGTCCACAAGGTCGAGCACGAGCTCAAGAAGGTCTCGAACCCGTTCCTGCGCACGGGCGTGCAGCTCATCATCGACAACACGCCCGAAGACCAGATCATCGAACTGCTGAAGTGGCGCGTGGCCCGTCTGCGCGCCCGCGAGCAGGCCGAGGCCCAGATGTTCCGCGTCATGGCTACGTTCGCGCCCGCCTTCGGAATGCTGGGCACCCTGGTCGGCCTGATCAACCTGATGGCCGTCCTGGGCGACGGCAGCATGCAGACCATCGGCCAGCAACTGGCCATCGGCCTGATGACCACGTTCTACGGCATCCTGCTCGCCAACCTCGTCTGCAAGCCGATCGCGCTGAAGCTGGAACGCCGCACGGCACGCCGCGTCGAGTCCATGAACATGGTGCTGCAGGGCATCTCGATGATGTGCGAGAAGCGCGGCCCGGCCATGGTGCGCGAGACGCTGAATTCCTTCGTCATGCACGTCGAAGACGAAATCTATGACGGCGGCGCCGACGCCAAGCCCAAGACCAAGACGGAAGGCCAGGTCAAGCCCGGTGCAACCGCCCCCGCAGCCGCCCCCGTGTCCATCGCCCGCCCCGCTGCCGCGCGTCAATGAGCCTGATTTCCCCTTCCCTTGCGCAGCGGATCGAGCAGGCCCGCCAGGCGCAGCTACGCGCGCAGAAAACCGCCGCCGCGAGCGGCTGGCGGCCCAGCGATAGCGACCGCCAGGACCGCTATGCGCGCTGGCACGTCGAGGACGCCGTTGAACAGGATTCCGAGAACTGGCTGCTGAGCTACCTGGACCTCATCACGCTGCTGCTCGCGATGCTGGTCGTGATGCTGGCCGTCACCATGCACGGCGGCGCCACCGGCAAGTCCGAGCAGCCCGTCGAACTGGTCGGCACGCTGGGCGGTAGCGGCCTGCCCAAGTACGACGGCGAGTATTCCGAATTCGAGACCGTGCAGATTCCGGCCAGCTGGACTGAGCTGCCCGCTCCCGCCACCGCCGCTACTACCGCCACGCCTGCCCCGGCAGAAGACGAGGTCGTGGTGGCCGAGGCCGCCCCGCCGCTGACCGCGCCGTCCAAGGAATCGCTGGGCCTGGCGGACCTGGGCAATTCAGTGGACGTGATCGTCAATGAGCAGTCGGTCAGCTTTCGCATCAGCAACGAACTGCTGTTCGCCTCGGGCCAGGCCACGCTCAGCACCGCAGGTCTGGACGTGATCAAGCGCCTGGCCGGCATCCTCAACAAGAACGACTACCAGGTCTCGGTCGAAGGCCACAGCGATCCCGTGCCGATCCTGACCAAGCAGTTCGCCTCGAACTGGGAGCTGTCCAGCAGCCGCGCCACCAGCGTGCTGCGCGAGCTGGTGCGCGATGGCGTGACGCCGCAGCGGCTGCGCGCGGTGGGCTACGCGGAAACGCGGCCGATCGAATCCAACGACACGGCAGCAGGCCGCGCCGCCAACCGCCGCGTCGAACTCATCATGGACATCACGCCGCAGCAGCCGAAGACCGCCGCCGCCCCGCAGACGCCCGCCGCCGGCAAGCCGGGCAACGCGCCGCAAGCCGCCGCCCCCGTGGCGAAACCGGCCGTGCCGGATGCAACGCCGTCCGCGGCGAAGGCGGCCGCTCCGGACGCCAAAGCGCCTGCGAACGCCATGAAGGCGCCCGCTCCCGCCGCACCGGCGCAATCCTGATCCGCGATCCCTTTCCTTCCAAAAAAACCGGCGCAAGCCGGTTTTTTATTGCCGGCTGGTCGCATATTGGAGATGTAAAGGACGCTTGACACACCGAGGCACGCCCGCCAGAATGTCAAGCACGCTTTACATCAACAAGGGCATTCCCATGAATCAACAACAAGCCAAGCGCCGCTATTTCAAGGAACTGGGCTTCTCGATGGCGCTCTACGCCGTCCTGCTGGTCGGTGCGCTTCGGCTCAGCTTCGACATGCAACCCGGCGCATTGCGCACCGTGGTGCTGCTCACGCCCATGCTGGCGTTTCTGCTGGCGCTGCGGGCCGTCGTGCGCGCCGTGCGCGGGTCCGACGAATTCATCCGCAAGACCACGCTGGAACACCTGGCCATTGCTGCCGCCGTCACCGCCGGCGTCACGTTCACGTATGGATTTCTTGAGATCGCCGGCTTTCCCAAACTGAGCATGTTCGTGGTCTGGCCGCTGATGGGCGGAGTCTGGGCGTTCACCACCATCGTCGACACGCTGCGCCATCGATGAAAAACAGCATCCGCGAATTGCGCGCCGCGCGCGGCTGGAGCCAGGCCGCGCTGGCTGAACGCCTGGACGTCTCGCGCCAGACCGTCAACGCCATCGAGACGGGCCGATACGATCCGAGCCTGCCGCTCGCCTTCGCCATCGCCCGCGTGTTTGAAACGTCCATAGAATCGATCTTCCAGGAAGATTGAGGCGATTTTTCCGGCATGGCGCGGACGCCGGGATCGGCGTTAACCTAGCGGACCCGCCGCTCGCGGCGACCCCAGTCCGCCCCGGAGTCCCCATGCCGTACATGCTGCTGATCGTCGAACCGGTGGGCCAGCGCGCCCAGCGCACGCCCGAGGAAGGGCGCGAGGCCTATGCGCAGATGGTGCGCTACGCCGAATCCCTGCAATCCCGCGGCCTGCTCACGCGCGCCGAATCCCTCAAGTCCGATGCCGAAAGCGTGCGCCTGCGCGTGCGCGACGGCGAACGCCAACTGATGGACGGCCCCTACGCCGAGGCCAAGGAAATGATCGGCGGATTCTTCCTTTTGACCTGCGAGTCGCGCGAAGAAGCGCTGGCGCTGGCCGCCGAATGCCCGGCCGCGCAGTGGGCCACGGTTGAAGTCAGGGAGCTGGGCCCCTGCTTCATGTAGCGCCAAAGGCGGCCTGCGCAAGGGCGCGGGGCCAGACCGGCCGTCGTTTCGCGGCCAGCCGCCGCCGGATCAGCAATTGCCCTTCTTGGCCTGTCCGGGCGGACAGAAGCCGCCACGGCCGCCGCCGTCATGCGGATCGACGACAACGGAGCCTTGCGGGGTGTACACGGCACAGCCGGACAGCACGGAGACGATGAGGGCAAGACTGCACAGAACTTTCATGGCGTTGCTTCAGGGTGGTTAAAGACGCTGCGAGTGTATGGGACCCGCCTGCAACAAGGCCTGGACCTTCGTAACGGGGTGCTAGGACGGCGATACATTCGCTTGACTCGGTGTTTACCCTAAGCAGGCGATGTGCTTGTCGATATCACACCACGCCGTTCGTCGTACCTGTACAAGCGCCCCTATCGGCCTTGCGATTCCCTCCCAGGAGACCTCAGATGCGATTCATGATCATCGTCCGGGCCACGCCCGACAGCGAAGCCGGCATGATGCCGGACGACAGCCTGCTTGCCTCGATGGCGACCTATCACGAAGCCTTGGTCAAGGCCGGCGTGTTGCTGGACGCCAACGGCCTGCACCCGACGTCGAAAGGCTGGCGCGTGCGCTACGACGACCGCGGCGAACGCAAGCTGCTCGACGGGCCGTTCGCCGAAACCAAGGAATTGATCGCTGGCTACACGATGATCCAGGTGCGCTCCCGCGAAGAGGCGATGCAATGGGCGATGCGCTTTCCGACGCCCTTCCCCGGCCAGGACTGCGAGATCGAGGTGCGCCAGGTATTCGAACTGGATGACTTCGAGCCCAGCAAGGAAGTCGAGCGCTTCCGCCAGATGCCAGCGCCGAACGCCTGACCCTCTGCGTACACCCCCGAACCGAAAGCGAGACACGCCATGCACAAGCAGATCTTCGTCAACCTGGCCATCAACGACATGCAGAAGTCCCAGGAATTCTTCAAGAAACTGGGCTACAGCTTCAACCCCGACTTCACCAACGAACAGGGCGCCTGCATGGTCGTCGGCGACAACCTTTACGTGATGCTGCTGGTGAAGGACTTCTTCCAGAGCTTTACCGGCAAGCCGGTGGCGGACGCCACGCAGACCACGGAAGTGCTGGTCTGCCTGTCCTGCGAAAGCCGTGCCGAGATCGACGACCTGGTCGCGCGGGCAGTCGCCGCGGGCGGCACGGCGCCGCGCGCGCCGCAGGATCACGGCTTCATGTACGCGCACGGGTTCGACGACCTGGATGGGCACATCTGGGAATTCGCTTACATGGTGCCCGGCGAAGCGACCGGCGCATGACGCAGGCGGCCACGCATCGCGCCATCGAGGCGGTCTGGCGGATCGAAGCCGCCAGCGTCATCGCGGGGGTGGCGCGCCTGGTGCGCGACGTGGGGCTGGCCGAAGAGCTGGCCCAGGATGCGCTGGTCGCGGCGCTGGAGCGCTGGCCCCAGACGGGCGTGCCGGACAATCCCGGAGCATGGCTCATGACCACCGCGAAGAACCGCGCGCGCGACCGGCTGCGGCTCGATGCCCTGCACACCCGCAAGCACGAGCAGATCGGCCACGAACTGGAGGCCTTGCAGGCCGACGTGGAGCCCGACTTCGTCGACGCGCTGGATGCGGCGCGCCAGGACGACATCGGCGACGATCTGCTGCGGCTGGTCTTTACCGCCTGCCATCCGCTGCTGTCCACCGAGGCCCGCGTAGCGCTGACGCTGCGCCTCCTGGGCGGGCTGACGACGGCCGAGATCGCGCGCGCGTTCCTGGCGTCGGAATCGACCATCGCCCAGCGCATCGTGCGCGCCAAACGCACGCTGTCCGCCGCCAACGTGCCCTTCGAGGTGCCGTCGGCCGCCGACCGGGCGCAGCGCTTGGCCTCGGTGCTGGAAGTCGTCTACCTGATCTTCAACGAAGGCTATTCCGCGACCTCGGGCGACGACTGGATGCGGCCGGGTCTTTGCGATGAAGCGCTGCGCCTGGGCCGCATCCTGGCCGAATTGACGCCCGCGGAGGCCGAAGTGCATGGGCTGGTCGCGCTGATGGAACTGCAGGCGTCGCGCCTGCATGCGCGCACCGATGCCGAGGGCCGGCCGGTGCTGCTGATGGACCAGGATCGCCGCCGTTGGGATCCGCTCTTGATCCGGCGCGGACTGGCGGCGCTGGACCGGGCCGATGCGCTGGGCGGCGCGCGTGGCCCCAATGCGTTGCAGGCTGGCCTGGCCGCCTGCCATGCGCGGGCCCGGACGCCCGAGGAAACCGACTGGACGCGCATCGTGGCGCTGTACGATGCGCTCGCCCAGGCCGCGCCGTCGCCCGTGGTGGCGCTGAACCGCGCCGTCGCGATCGGCATGGCCTTCGGTCCGCAGGCGGGCCTGGATCTGGCCGACCAGTTGGCGTCGGAGCCCTCGCTGGCGAACTACCACTGGCTGCCCAGCGTGCGCGCGGACCTTCTGGCCAAGCTGGGCCGCAAGGCCGAAGCCCGCGCCGAATTCGAACGCGCGGCCGGCATGACCCGCAACGCCCGTGAACGCGAACTGCTGCTGGCGCGTGCGGGGGAAATGTCCGGGGAAACGGGAGACGTCAGCGGCGATTGAGGGGGCCAGACTCGGCGTGCTTAAATTCCAGGCATGCCACGCAACGCCGCCATCCCCGATCCGGCCGCCCCCCCGATCACGGGCGTGCCGACGGCGTTCGACCATCCCAATGACCGCGCACAGTTCCGCCGCGCGGCCCATCAGCCCGGCGTCGAGCTGTACCGCGCGCACATCATCCGCCACGCCTTCGAGCCGCACACGCACGAGGCCTTCGGGCTGGGCGCCATCGAATCTGGCGTCGAGCGTTTCCGCTATCGGGGCGCCGACCACCTGGCGCCGTCCGGATCGCTGGTGCTGATGAATCCGGACGAACTGCATACCGGACGCGCCGAAACCGAAGGCGGCTGGCGATACCGCATGGCTTACATCGACCCCGACGTCGCCGCGCGGGTAACGGGCGAATCCGGCTGGTGGTTCGGCGCGGCGGTCGGCCATGACCCGTCCGGTGCGCAGCGCGTCACGGCGTTGCTGGATGCGCTGTGGCACGCGTCCGAGCCGCTGGCGTTCGACAGCGCGCTGCACGCGCTGCTGGGCGAATTCCGCCGGCATGCCAGCGTGCCGCGACCGGCCGCCACCGAGGGCGCGCCGCGATTCTCGCAGGTCATCGAGTACTTACGCGCGAACCTTTCACGGCGCCTGACGCTGGACGAACTGGCGGCGGTGGCCGGATTGAGCCCCTTCCATTTCCTGCGCAGCTTCCAGGCCCACCATCACGCCACGCCGCAGCAGATGCTGATGGCGCTGCGGCTGTACGAGGCGAAGCGCCTGCTGGCGGCGGGGGTGGCGCCAGCCCAGGTCGCGCTGGCGGCGGGACTGACCGACCAGGCGCACCTCACGCGCGCGTTTTCGCGCCGCTACGGCGTCACGCCGGCGCGTTATCAAAAACAGACGCGCGGCTAGCGACGCCCCGCACCGCAATCTCGTACAAGATTTCCTCCATCCGCCTGGCTAGACTGCCCGCATTCATGATCTGGAGCGATGTATGTGGGCTGGAACCCTTTACGCCCTGGCCGCCGGCCTGATGTGGGGGCTGGTGTTCGTCGGGCCCTTGCTGCTGCCGGAATACCCGGCGGCCCTGCAATCCGTGGCCCGCTACCTGGCGTTCGGACTGATCGCCCTGCCGCTTGCCTGGCTTGACCGACGCAACCTGCGCCTTTTGACGCGCGCGGACTGGATCGAAGCGCTCAAGCTCGCCGCCATCGGCAACCTGCTGTATTACCTGTGCCTGGCCAGCGCCATCCAGCGCGCGGGCGGCCCCGTGCCCACGATGATCATTGGCACGCTGCCCGTGGTCATCGCCATCAGCGCCAACCTGCGCAATGCGCGCCGCGACGGCCGGTTGCCGTGGAAGCGGCTGGCGCCGTCGCTCGCGCTCATCGCGCTGGGCATCGCCTGCGTCAACCAGGTGGAACTGCAGGCGCTCCGCCAGGACGCGGATGCCGACCTCTCGCGCTACGCCGTCGGCGCGCTGCTCGCGCTGGTCGCGGTCGCATGCTGGACGTGGTATCCGCTGCGCAACGCCGACTGGCTGCGCAACCATCCCTGCCGCAGCCCCCGCACCTGGGCAACCGCGCAGGGTGTAGCCACGTTGCCGCTGGCGCTGGCGGGCTATGGCGTGCTGTGGGCGGGCATGGCGGCGGCGGGCAGCCCGTTCGACATGCCGCTCGGCCCCCGCCCCGACGTGTTCCTGGGGCTGATGATCGCCATCGGTCTCTTCGCGTCCTGGCTGGGGACGCTGTGCTGGAACGAAGCCAGCCAGCGGCTGCCGACCGCGCTGGCCGGTCAGTTGATCGTCTTTGAAACGTTGGCGGCGCTGGCTTACGCCTTCATGTTGCGTGGCGCCATGCCGGAACCGCTGACGCTGGTCGGGATCGGCTGCCTGATGGTGGGGGTGCTGAAGGCCGTGCGCGTGAAGCCGGAGCCGGTCGCGGCGGCGGTGTAAAGCGGAACATGGTCTCCGGCGATGGCGATGGCGATGTGCGCCGGCGCGCCGTACGCAGCCAACGGCCAGACCGCCGCCCGCGCTTTCGCATGAGAATAATTAGACGACGTATAATTTTCAACATCGTCTAACTATCCCCCCCCATCATGCCCGACTCTCAGTTCCTGCTACCTGGCGCAGACGCCACCGATATCGGCCGCCGCGAGCGCAAGCGCCAGCAGACACTGGACCATTTGACGCAGACCGCCTGGCGCCTGTTCGAAGCGCTGGGCTACGACGCTGTCACGATGGAGCAGATTGCCGCGCAGGCCGACGTGTCCAAGGGCACGCTCTACAACCACTTTCCGGTCAAGGAGGCGCTGCTGGCGCAACGCTTCCACGGCGAGCTTGCGGGCGCGCTGATGGCGCTCTGGCCGACGCTGCAAACGCTGCCCACCTTCGCCGAACGGCTGACGCGGCTGCTGCATGCGTCAGCGGATTGGGCAGAATCGCACCGCGCTTATCTTGGCCCCTATCTGCGCTACCGCTTTGCCACGATGCACGCAGGCACACAAGACGACGAGCGCCATCCGCGCAGCGGCCTGCACCGCGTGTTCGCGGCGCTGATCCAGAACGCCCAGGCCGCCAACCAGGCCCGCTCCGACATGGACGCCGAATTGCTGGCCCATCACCTGCAATTCCTCTACCTGGGCGCCCTGCTGCGCTGGCTGGACCAGCCCGGCGCGTCGCTCCAGCAGGAATTCGACGCCGCCATTGCCCTGTTCGTGCATGGCATGGCGGGGAGCGCCGCATGAGCGCCCTGGTGCTGGACTGGGCGGCCGCGGCGCAGGCCGGTCCGCAAGCCGCGGGCGGCAAAGGCTGGCAGTTGGGCCGCATGGCGCAATTTGGCGTGCCGGTGCCCGACGGCTTTGTGATGGCGGCGCAGGCCAGCGTCGAACACCAGCCCGGCCAGGACGTACCCCCCGCCGTGGCGCAGGCCCTCTTCCAGGCGCTGCACGCACGCGGCTGGCTGGAACGCCCCCTGGCAATGCGCTCATCGGCGCCGCAAGAAGACTCTGCCGGCGCGTCGTTTGCCGGCATCCATCTGTCCTGCCTGAACGTGCGCGGACCCGATGCCGCCGTGCAGGCGCTTGGCCGCGTCTGGGATTCGCTGTGGACGCCGCAGGCCCAGGCGTACCGGCAGCGCCTCGGCCTGCCGATAGGCGGCACGGGCGGCATGGCGGTCGTCGTGATGCCGATGATCGAAGCGCAGGCGTCGGGCATCGCCTTCACCATCGACCCGGCAACGGGCCGCCACGACGAGATGGTCATCCACGCCAACTGGGGCCTGGGTGAATCCCTTGTGAACGGCGAGGCGGACGGCGACGAATACCGCCTGCGCGAAGACTACCTGCGCCAAGCCTGGCCGGTGACCGCGCGGCGCATCGGCGCCAAGCGCCACGCCACACAACCCGCCGCCAGCGGCACGGGCACACACTTGACCGATACGCCCGCCGCCCGCGCCGCGCAAGCCGTTCTGACGGACGCGCAGGCCGAAGCACTGGGCGATATTGCCCGCGATGCCGCCCGGGCGTTGGACTACAGCGGCGCGGCGTATGACCTTGAATGGGCCTGGGACGGCGACCGGTTCTGGATCGTGCAGGCGCGCCCGGTCACCGCGTCGGCGCGCCACACCTATCCCGCGCTACAAGACCAGCCGGACTACTGGTCGCGCGGCAATACCCGCGAGGTCCTGCCGCATGCCATGTCGGCCCTGGAGTGGGATGCGGGCCGCGTGATGGCGCAGCGCATGCTGACCTGCGGCTTCGAGTTGAGCGGCTACGCCACGCTGCCCGGCGTGCCGCTTGCGGCGCTATTCCAGGGGCGCGCCTACCTGAATGCCTCGGTCATCCAATGGGTGGGCCATGACGCGCTGGGCGTCAGCCCCCGCGACATGAACGCATTGCTGGGCGGCGCGCAGCCCGAGATCCGCGTGCCACCGGTCAGCGCCGCGCAGCGCGTACGGCACGGCCTGCGCATCGTGCGCTATCTGCGCCGGGCCGCGCCGCTGCGCCGCCAGGCCGCCACCGACCTGCCCCGGCTACTGGCCCGCGCGCAAGCATGGCTGGATGCGCCGCTGCCCGCCTCCGACGCCGCCCTGGGCGCGCAGTTGCGCGAACAGTTCCAGACCGTGCTGGCCGCCGATCAATTGTTCTTCTTGCAGGGTTCGGGCGGCGGTGCGCTGTCCAAGCTGCTCGACATGGTGGAAAAGGCCGTGCCCGGCGAAGGCCACGCGCTGACCGCCGCGCTGATGGCGGGCGGCGCCCCCAGCGTGACCGCGGAGCAAGGTTATGCGCTCATGGCGCTGGCGCAATTGGCCGAGCAAGACGCGCAGGCCCTCGCGTGGCTGCGCGCGCCGGACCGCGACGACGCCGCGTGGGCAAAGGCGTTGCCCGATGACAGTCCGTTCAAGAAGTCCTTTGCCGACTTCCTGCATCGCTACGGCCATCGCGCCGTTTACGAGACCTACCTGCGCAATGCGCGCTGGCGTGAGGCGCCCGGCTATCTGCTGGACAGCATCCTCAACCTGATCGGCGCCGATCCCGCCGCCCTGCGCGCCCGGCAGGACGACGCCGCGCGGCAGGCGTGGCAACGGGTGCGCCGCGCCTTGCCGTTCTGGCAGCGCCCGCTGGCCGCCAAGCTCCTCACGGCATCCCGCCTGGAAGGCAACCAGCGCGAGGCCGCGCGCAGCGTGCTCGTGGCGTATCTGGCCGTGGCCCGCAAGCGCGCGTTGGAGCTGGGACGCCGCAACATGGGCCCGAACGGTCTGGCAAACGCCGACGACATCTTTCATCTGAACGCGGCCGAGATATTTGCGCTGGCGGATGGCCGGATGGATGCCGCGGCGCTGGGCCGGCGCGCCGAGGCCAGGCGCGCGCAATTGCAGGTATGGACGGCGCTGCCGGATCTCGACGTCATCACCGAATTTGCGGGCCAAACCGCGCCGGCTACTCAGACGCCCCCTGCGTCCCGTGCGAACGCATCGCACGATTCCTGGCGAGGCACGCCGGTGGCGGGCGGCCGCGCACGCGGTCGTGCGTTCGTCGCCCGCACGCCAGACGAAGGCCTGTCCATGCCCGCCGGCGGCATTCTGGTCGCGGCGTCGTCCGACCCCGCGTGGACACCGCTCTTTCTACGCGCGGGCGCGGTCGTGATGGAGGTCGGCGGCTATCTGTCGCACGCCGCCATCGTCGCGCGCGAGTTCGGCGTTCCGGCCGTCGTCAGCGTCCACGGCGTGCTGCAAGGGGTCGCCACCGGCGACCTGCTGGAAGTCGATGCCGTGAAAGGCGTCGTCACCCGGCTGCGGGACGACGCCCTCGACTGACAGCGCCTACCCCTGATTTGCTGTCGCCAGTTCGAACTGAAACACCGCCCCGCCGCCTGCCCCGTCCACCAGCCGGATCTCGCTCTGGTGCAGTTGCAGGATGCGCTGCACGATCACCAGCCCCAGCCCGCCGGCTTCGCCCGGCCCGCGGTTCAGCGCCGACGCCCGCGTGAACAGCCCCGCACGCAGCGCCTGCGGGATGCCTTCGCCGGAATCGCTGACCCGCACCTGCACCCGGTTGCGCGACAAGCCAAGCTGCAAGGCAATCTGACCGCCCGGCGGGCTGTGCCGGATCGCGTTGTCCAGCAGGTTCGTCAGCACGCGTTCGATCAGCCCCAGATCCGCGCGCACCGGCGGCAGCGCCTGCGCAATGTCCGTGGTCAGCTGCTGCTGGCGCGCTTCGGCCGCCAATTCGAACTTCTGCATCACGTCCTGCACCAGTTCCGGCAGCGAAAACGTCTCGGGCTCCAGGCGCACCAGTCCGGACTCCAGCCGCGCCAGTTCAAAGAGTTCCTGCGCCAGCCGGCCGACCTTGCGGCTTTGCGCCAGCGCGATGTCCAGGTAGCGGCGGCGCTCGGCGGGATCGAGCGTCTCGTCCTTTAACCGCAGCGTTTCCAGATACCCATGCAGCGACGTCAGCGGCGTGCGCAGATCGTGCGAAATGTTGGCGACCAGATCGCGGCGCTGCTGGTCCTGCCGCGTCAGCTCGCGCCACTGATCCGAGATCCGCCGCCCCATCTGCGCAAACGTGCGCCGCAGCACCGCGATCTCGTCGCCGTTGCGCGCCGCCTGATCGGCCGGCAGCTCCAGCGCGGCCAGCGCCTGGCCGTCGTCGCCATCAAAAGCACGCACCGCGCGCGTCAGCGACCGCAACGGCCGCGTGATCAGCGCAAACGCCGCCAGCCCCGCCACCAGTCCCAGCAAGGCCACCAGCGCAATCGACCACAGCGTCGTGCGCAGCACCGAGGTGCGCGACACGTCCATCGCCAGCGCGTCATGCGCCTGGCCTTGCAGCACCACGTAGACGTAGCCCTGTTCTCGGCCATCCACGCGCACCGGCGCCGCGCTGAACACCTTTTGCGCGTCCAGGCTGCGCGGATCGTCGCCCGTGATGGGCAGCATGCCGCCGGCAAGCAGGCGCTTGACCGGCGCAAGATCCACGCGCTCGCGCTTGATCTGGCCGGGCGGCGCGGCGTCGCCCACGATGCGGCCATCGTTGGACAGCAGGTAGACCTCCACCGCCGGATTCACCGTCATCAGCATGTCGAACATCGAGCGCACGGCATCCGGCTTCCAGCCGCCCGCATCCATCAGCTCGGTGGAGCCGGCGATGTGCTGCGCAAGCCCGCTGGATAACCGCTGCACGACCTCCTGTTCGTAGCGCGAGTTGGCCGCGATCTGCAGCCACGCGGACGCGCCGCAGCACGCCAACAGCAGCAACGCAAAAACGCCGGACAGGCGCTGAGTCAACGTGAAACGCTTCATGGCTGCACTCCGGGCGCCGCCGCAAACTTGTAGCCACGGCCCCAGACCGTCAGGATGCGCTGCGGATTGGACGGGTCGGCCTCGATCTTGGTGCGCAGCCGGTTGATGTGGGTATTGACCGTGTGCTCATAGCCTTCGTGCTGGTAGCCCCACACCTGGTTCAGCAGGTCCATGCGCGAGAACACCTTGTCCGGATGCCGCGCAAAGAAATGCAGCAAATCGAACTCGCGCGGCGTCAGATCCAGCCGGCGCGCGTCGACATCGACCGTGCGGGCAATCGGATCAATCGACACGCCATGGACGGCCAGGCTGCCGGCGTCCTGGCGCGCATTGCGCTCGATGGCGTCACTGCGGCGCAGCAGCGCCCGCACGCGCGCCACCAGTTCCAGCATCGAGAACGGCTTGGCCAGATAGTCGTCGGCGCCCAACTCCAGGCCCAGGATCCGGTGCACTTCGCTCGACCGGGCGCTGGTGATGATGATGGGGATGTAGCGCGCCATCGCGCGCGCTCGCTTGCAGATCTCAAGACCGTCGATGCCGGGCAGCATCAGGTCCAGCACCAGTGCGTCCCAGCCGCCTTCTTCAAGCAGGCGCATGCCCTCGTTGCCGTCGGCCGCGTGCTCGACCGCGTAGCCCTCGTCGCGCAGATGCAGGCGCAGCAGTTCCGCGATGTGGGCGTCGTCTTCAACTATCAGTACGCGGCGGGGCGTATCCATGGGGCAACCTGGGGCGTGATCAATGCGCCTATTGTCGCCAATCGGCGCGGGGCAAAGTTCACAATTAATTTAACTTTGCGTGAGGACTTCGGTATGGGCCAGGAGGAAGAATGCCTCCATCGACAGCCCACCGGAGACCGCCATGCTGGCCCGACCCGCCCCCAACAATACGCCGCTTGTTACGCCGGCCGCCGCGCCACCGGGCGCCCCGCCGGCCGTTGCCTCGGCGCCGGCGGCAAGAAAACAGGCCGATCCGCCAGCGTCCCCCGGGTCGTCCCCCGTCATCCACCCCCGCTGGCTGCGTTTGACGCATTGGTTGAACGCGCTGGCCGTGGTCGTCATGATCATGAGCGGCTGGCGTATCTACAACGCCGCGCCCTTTTTCGATTTCACCTTTCCCAACGGCATCACGCTGGGCGGTTGGCTGGGCGGCGCGCTGCAGTGGCACTTTGCCGGCATGTGGCTGCTGTTTGCCAATGGCCTGCTCTACCTGGCGCTGAACGTCGCGACC
>Ga0213829_1000201_pt1 | contig 72362 bp, 75 predicted proteins | sample MC6MC0896MG_FD_180665 | JGI IMG/M metagenome (GOLD analysis project Ga0213829, IMG submission 180665) | Enriched soil aggregate microbial communities from Iowa State University, Ames, United States - MC6-MC0896-MG | ecosystem: Environmental > Terrestrial > Soil > Unclassified | place: USA: Iowa... | reverse complement strand
GGTTCCGACCAGTAATCCGCCCAAAACAATTTTATCGGTTTTCTTAGGATCTAAATTCAGAGTAACCTCATACTTTTGCCAGTCGGTTGTTCCGGTAATTCCACGTTTAGCCATATTATCAAAAGCTATTTCCGGATCAATACGCATCCACAAACCGGCAAAACCATCTTTTACATTTTCGGTTTTTATATAGCCCGATAATTGGATTATTTTACCATCATAATTTTCCGGAAGATTAACTGCCAATGCCTTAAATCCCGATTCGTTCGTGCTTTCAATAGATACAGAATAGTTACCGCTTTGTTTAATAAGCGAATCTGCTTTGACAGAGTAACTGCCTTGCCCGAAATCCTGCCAGCCTGTAGGGAAATCTTTCGTAAAGTTTTCTAAATTTAAATTCAAAGGTTCTTTAACAGTACTTTTTTGTGCGCAAACAGGCAAAGCTATACTGCACAGCATAAGTTTTAAAAGTGTTTTCAGCATGTTTTTATGTTTATCTATTTTCTTTAACGCAGATTAGTATTTTATATTGTTTGTGTATTAATCAGTTATTATTATTAAAACCGAGTTTTTCAGGGCTTAATAAAATTTTAGTTGTTTGGTTAACTATTGTTTTTGTAACTTTGTAGTTGTTTAAGCAACTATATTATGAAAACAGCAGATGTGTTGACAAGTGAAAATAAATATGATTTATTAGCGGGACGTGTTCCTATGTTATTGAACAGATTTTTATTACAAAAATTTAAGGCTAGTGAAGTAGGTTTGACCCGAGAACAATGGTCGGTTTTGGCAATTTTATGGAAAGAAGACGGCTGTTCGCAGCAAAAAATTGCCGATGCTACAAATCGCGATAAACCAAGCATTACACGTTTAATAGATAATTTGGTTAAAGAAGGTTTTGTAAAAAGAGAACCGCATGAAACCGATCGCCGTACCAACTTAATTTATCTTACCGAAAAAGGAAAAAATATCGAGCAAAGTGTTATGAATGTGGTAGATGAAACTATTGATCAATCTACAGAAGGTTTAACACAAGAACAAACGCTGATTATTCGCGATGCTTTTCAATTGATTTATGATAACATTAAAAGATACGAAAAATGAAAAAGTTAGGTTTTATAATTATTAGTTTAGTTTATGGATCAACTTTTGGTCAAATTCAAGTTGGTAACGACGTAAAGCAAGCGTTAGACGCTGCTTTAAAAAAAGATGTTACTTTGGTTAACCAAACAATTGAAAAACAGAAGTTAGAACTTGAACGTAAAAGTGTCTTAAGTAAATACATTCCTAAAGTTGAAGCCAACGCTTTATATGGTTATTTAAACAGTGAAGCGTCATTAGATTTACCAACGCTTACGTTGCCTATTACGGGATATCCGCTATTTAATGGAGCTACAAATTTTTCAACAAAAGGGCAGGCATTTCATGGAGGCGTTACTGCAAAAGCCGTTTTATTTAGTGGCGGACAAATTTATAATGGTGCAAAAGCATTGGCTTATAAAAACGAAGGAACTGGTTTTATGATGGATCTGCAAAACGATGCTGTTGTAAAAGATATTATTTTAAGTTTTGATCAGTTACAAATGCTTAAAGTAGCTGAAAAGTTGATTGATGATAGCGAAAAACGTCTTAAAAAAGAAACGGAACGTGTAGAAAAAGCCATTGCGTTAGGTTTGGCAATTCCGTATGATCGCGATCAAATAAAACTAGCCAGTCTGGAATTGGAATCAAAGAAAACTGATGTACAGCACAAACAAGAACTATTGGCTTTAAAAATAAATCAGGCTACGGGAATTGCAACTGAAATTATTCTTGAAATGAATCATTTGGTAGAGCCTATTGTTATTTTTGAAGAATTATCATCTGAAAATAAAAATGAAATTAAAGCATTAGAATCGTTTCAAAAAGCATCAAACTTCGCTGTTAAAAAAGAAAAAGGTAGTTTGTTGCCAACTTTAGGTGCATTTGGGGGATATAGTTATACATCGATTTTTAATGCCGAGACAGAAATTCCAATCAAAACAATTAATCAAACTGCAAATTTAAAAGTGAATAATTTAACAATGAATCCAACCTGGATGGTAGGTTTAGCCTTAAAATGGGAGCTTTTTAGCGGGTTTGAACGCAAGCATAAAATTGAAGAAGCCGAACTAAACGCAGTACAAATAGAAAACAAGTTAAGTGATGCCAAAGAGAAACTTGCGCTGCAATTAAAGAAAAATAAAATAGAGTACGATGTGATGTTGCAGCAAATAAGCATTGCCGAACAACGCGAAATAATTGCGCAGAACAACAACGAAATGGCGGAAAAGCAATATAAAGCAGGCTTAATAAGTGTTACAGAACGCTTAACCGCAGAAAACGATATTTATAAAGAATCGTTAAATAAAATAGAAACTATTATAAAGCAACGTCAGGCAGCAATAGAAACCTATCAGTCATCAGGAAGTTTAACATCGTTTATCACAATACAATAATCATATGAAAAAAATAATCTCATTAGTAGCAATTACATTAGCCATGGTTGCTTGTAACAATAAATCGGAAGTAGCAAAAGTGATTCAAGGAAAAGTAGAACGTGATGAAATTGCTGTCGTTGGAAAAATAGCCGGAAGAATAGATGAAATTTTGGTAAGCGAAGGCGATTTTGTAAAAAAAGGCGATACGTTGGCTATTTTAGATATTCCTGAAGTTGAAGCAAAAAAAACACAGGCACAAGGAGCTGTGAAATCGGCAGAAGCACAGTATGATATGAGTGTTCACGGTGCTACCGCTAATCAGTTGAAACAATTAAATGCCAAAAAAACCGCGTTGAACGAACAGTATCAGTTTGCTCGTAAATCGTTACAGCGTTTAGATGCTATGGTAAAAGATTCTTTAATTCCACAACAACAATACGATGAGGTTTTTGCGAAATACCAGGGGGCACAAGCGCAATTAATTGCTGTTGATGCCGAAATAGCCGATGTTAAGAATGGTGTGCGTATAGAGCAGCAAACAATGGCATTAGGTCAGCAAGATAGGGCATTAGGTGCACTGCAGGAAGTAAATGTAGCCGAAAAAGAACGTTATATACTTGCACCACAAGATATGCAGGTTGAAACAATTACTTTAAAATTAGGCGAATTGGCTTTACCAGGCTATACCTTGTTTAAAGGATCATTAAAAACAACAACTTATTTTCGTTTCACTATTCCCGAAAACGAAGTGAAGAATTACGAAAAAGGAAAAACGGTAACAGTTGAGGTTCCTTATAAAAAAGCGGCTATTTCTGGTGTGGTACAAAATATCAAACAAATAGGTGCGTATGCAAATATCGCAACTGCTTACCCGGATTACGATATGCAGGAGCCATTGTACGAGTTGGTTATAAAGCCTTCAAACAGTACCGAAGCGCAGGATATTCTTACAAAGTCAACAGTAACTTTAAAACGATAGCGTATGAAATCTTTTTTGAATTTACTTAAAAGAGAATTCCGGTTGTTCTGGAGCAATAAAGTACTAAAGATTTTATTCTTTGGGGCACCTTTACTTTACGGAATTTTAATAGGATATATTTACAGTAAGGGAAAGGTAACCGATTTACCAATTATTGTAGTTGACGAAGACAGAAGCACTATGAGTGCCAAAGTTGTTGAAATGATGCAGGATAATGAAGTATTGCACATAGCTTCGTTACAGTTTGATACGCATAATATCAATAACTTAATGATTGAAAAAGAAGCTGCCTGTGTAGTGATGATTCCTAAAGGTTTTGAAAAAGAGGTGCTTACCAAACGGTATCCTGAAATTACAACCATTGTAAACACGGCAAACATACTAACGGCAAATTACGCATCAAGTTCTATACAACTGGTTTTAGGTACAATGAAAGTTGGTGCACAGTTAGAAACATTGCGGAAACAAGGTACACCCGAAAATTTATTAATGAACCAGTACGAGCCTTTTAAAACTACCTTTATTAAAAAAAATAACCGTAGTACCAATTATATGTATTTTTTATGGCCAGGGGTTTTAGCTACTGTTTTACAGCAGGTTTTATTGTTAGGGCTGGCATTATCATTTGCATCAGAATTTGAAAGCGGAACCTTTAAAAATTTGGTTAAGAAAACACGGTCAACTTTCTCTTTAATGATGGTTAAAATAATTCCGTATTTATTAATGAGTTTTGTTGTGTGGCTTATGTATTGGGGCTTTACGCGGTGGTTCAATATTCCGTTTTACGAAAACTTGGGTGCATTAACTTTAGTTGCAGGTTTTTTTATATTGGCAGTTTGTTTTATAGGTATTTTAGTGAGTATTTTAATACCAAACCAATTAAAGGCCACAGAAATATTAATGGTTATTGCTACGCCAAGTTTTATGCTTTCAGGATTTACATGGCCTTTAAGTCAAACACCCGAGTGGGTTCAGATGATTGCACAGATCATACCGTTAACACATTTTTTACCAGCGTTTCGTATCTTAATTATTGAAAACGGATCACTTGAATTAACTTATCCATACATTCAAAATTTAAGCATTATTATCTTAATAGGATTTATTTTAAGCTTTATTGCCCTATATATAAAAAAGCAAAAGGTTTTAAAAGAAATAGCGATTAACGATGCAGCACAGATAGAAAACGGCATTAAAATTGAAGAAATAAAACCTGAAATTGATACACAAACAAACAGTGATGAGGTAATAATTGAAGATAAAGATTAAATGCAAGTTTAATTTAATAAAAACACAGATTGCCTTAAAGCAATCTGTGTTTTTTCATGTTAACATTTAATGCATGCAACCAACGTAAATCCGTGCTTTTTTAATATAGGCATCAGGTATTTTTTTTAGCAAAATATTGCGTAAACTATCTGCTTTTGTTTTTTCATTAAACATCCCTGCAACCACCATCATTGTTGTAGGAAATTGTTTTGGCTCCATATAATTATCATTGTAATAATAAGCGTTTTCAATACTTAAACTCAATTCTTCAAACCTGCGCGGGTAATATTCCCCACGGTAAATTTCATCTTCATCATCTTCGTTAACAATAATTTTGTGTGATTTTTCGTTATAATAGCGTCCTAAAGTATTAATAGGAATAGCAAAATTTTGATTAACAGAAACCATGGTTTTATGTAGTTTTTTGTAATCTTTACCCGATGCTGCAATTACTAAATAAAAATCAGCATATTCATCCTGAAAATCAGTCGGTTTTATATTAAAAATATTAGTAAAATCAACAGTGCCACCAAAAACATTTTGCTGTAAACCAAAGCTAAGCCAAAGAAAAATAATTAATAAAACCACAATGTTTTTCATTTCTTTATAGGATTAACTTTAAAATAATGAATTTTAAATTGATATAGTCTAGTAAAGTTAGGAATTTAAAACGTAATGTATTTTATTTGTTTACTAAAATCTAATAACCTATTTTAATGAAATCTTACTCGGTTAACGAAATAAACACTGTTTTAAACGGTACAATTGTAGGAAATACCAATCAGCAAGTTACTGGTACCGAACAATTAAGTAAAGCACAAATTAACCATATATCTTTTATCGGAAACAAAAAATACGAAAAACTATGGGAGAAATCTGCAGCAAGTGTGGCTGTGGTAAACAAAGATATTTCTATTGAACCGGGCGAAAACCGAGCGTTTATCCAAGTACCCGATGCCGATTTGGCTATGAGTCAGATTTTGGAATTATTTGCTTCACCAATGCCCGAATTTGCTGTTGATATTCATCCAACGGCAGTAATCGACGATTCTGCTAAAATTGGTAACGGAGTAAAAATAGGAGCAGGTTGTTATGTTGGTCCGCGTACCGAAATTGGCGACGGAACTATCTTGTACCCAAACGTAACCGTTTTAGACGATTGTATCATCGGCAAACAAACCGTTATCTGGTCGGGAACAGTAGTGCGCGAGCGCACTAAAATTGGTCATCAGTGCATCATACATCCAAACGCAACTATTGGTGCAGACGGTTTCGGATTTCGTCCGTGTGCCGAACGTGGTTTGGTAAAAATCCCGCAAATCGGTGATGTAGTGATTGGAAATCAGGTCGAAATCGGAGCAAATGCCTGTGTAGATCGCGGTAAATTTAGCTCAACCATCATTGGCGACGGTTGTAAAATCGACAATCTGGTACAAATAGGGCATAACAGCGAATTGGGCATGTTCTGTATCATGGCGGGTAACAGCGGTTTAGCAGGGTCGGTTAAATTAGGCAACGGCGTAATTATTGGCGGCAGTGCCTCTATTAAAGACCATACAACCATTGGCGATCGTGCAGTTATTGGTGCAGGTTCCGGTGTAACAGGCGATGTAGCTGCCGGTAAAACCATGTTGGGCTACCCGGCGTTAGAAGCACGCGATACCCTTAAACAATGGGCAATTATGAAACGTTTGTTAAACGAGAGTAAGAAGTAGTATTTATTCTACTTTTGAAAATGATGATGTTATAATATTTGTTTGAATGATCAATAAGTAAATGAACCCGAAGGGTTCAAATATATATAGAAAAGTTAGATGTTTATCCGACCCATTCAGGGTCGCACAAAGAAATCATTTGGTCATTACAAATGTTTTGTCCTTTCGGGATTCGGAAAATTTATAAATTTATCAATATGAGTGTAGGTACATTTTCTCAAATTTATATTCAAGTGGTATTTGCTGTAAAAGGAAGACAAAGTTTAATTCATCCGAATTGGGAAAAAGATCTATATAAATACATTACAGGTATTGTTACCAATAAACAACAAAAGTTACTAGCTATTAATGGAATGCCCGATCATATTCATATCTTAATTGGTATGAAACCTAATTGTTGTTTATCGGATTTGGTGCGGGAAATTAAAAAAGCATCTAATAAATTTATTTCAGAAAACAACTTTACAAAATATTCATTTTCATGACAAGAAGGTTATGATGCTTTTTCATATAGTCATTCCGCATTAGATAATGTAATAAATATATTAGAAATCAGAAGGAGCATCATAAAATAAAATCATTCAGGGAGGAGTATAAAGATTTTCTGATAAAATTTGATTTAGACTATAAGGATGAATATTTGTTTGAATGGATTGAGTAAGTAAATGAATCCGAAGTATTCAAATATATATAAGATAAGAGATATTAGAATATCCGACCCCCGAAGGGGTCGGACCAAAAAAAAATTATTTATTACAAATATTTAATCCCTTCGGAAGAAAATGTAATTTTTAACTTGCTGTATATTACTTAGTTAATTTCGTTTATTTAGCGGTATAGCATTATGTAATAATAATTTTTTTTGAATTTACTGTAAATTAGAATGATCCACATCAATGTTAGATTTTTGTAAGCGGTATAGATACTTTTATTACTGTACCGTTTTTATCTGATTGTATATCTTCTTTACCGTTCAAATATTGAACTCTGCGCTTGATAGATTGAAGCCCGAGCATTGATTTTTTATTTATTGATTTGCTATCAAAACCGTTACCATCATCAATAATTGATAGTATTAGTGAATCATCTTCCTCGTAGAGCAGTATATCCACTTTCTTTGCTTTAGCGTGTTTAATAATATTGGTAATCGATTCCTGAACAATTCGTAGTAAGGCAATCCTCGTATCAGTGGACACGTTTATAAGAGAATTGTTGTCAATATATATAGTTTTGTTATAACGGTTATCAGGTAATGCTTTGTCAGTAATCAGTCTGATTTGTTTTTCGAATGATAATTGCTGTTGTTCGTCTCCTTCACTGTACCATTCATGACTTTTCGTTCTTGCTGCTTTATATGCCTTTAAGATTTCTGTCTCCACTTCGATCAGTTTGTTTTTCAATTCTATGTCTTCCGTATCCATTATCAGTGATTCCAATTGATATCTTACAGCAGCAATTGATGAAGAAAGCCCGTCATGTAAATCCTGTCCCAATCTTTGCTGTTCGTCTCTTACCGCCTGATGTTTGCTCTCTTCCATAACGATGATCTGCATTTCAGCAGTATTATTTAAATCCTCTATCTGCGCTTTTGCTTTTCTGCTTCTGTAAAGCAATAGCAGGTAGATACTTAGAATGATAAAGACAGCACTTACGGAGATAATAGTAAGCCATATAGTTCGTTGTTTTTTTACTGCTTCCGCTTGTTGAAGGTCAATTTTTGTATTTTCTGCTTCTGTAAAAGCATATAATAATTCATCTATTTCAGCTTTTAACTTTTGCTTGTTTTCCTGCTCTTCCATAAGTGCTGAATACAGCAGTTTATTACTTCCTTCAAAATCGCCTTTTATTTCCTGAAGTTGTGCTTTAGATGTATAAATGTTTGTTTTTTGGTTTTTAGTAAAGAGGTGCAGCTTTTCTAATTTGTTAATGTAAAAACCTGCACTGTCAATATTTTTTGTCGATAAATAATGGTTTACCTTCCACTGAAGTATGTTTTTATCTATAATCCCGTTTTCTATATCTTTATAAGTAATTTTTAATTTAGAAAATTTATCAAAAATATTTTCTATTTTAGTATGATCTTTTTCAAACAAGGCAGTAAAATATTGTGTTACCAATAAAAAAAAGTCCGTATAGAACATATATTGTTTATTATCTGCTGATCGTTTGCGGACTTCTGAACCAATTTGGTTGATAAGTTTCTCTGTTTCATACACGGCAATAGTGTCATTGGTTCCAATATAAGATGCTAAAGCACCTCCTGAAATAAACGTTAAGGCATCAAGTCCTGTAGCTGCATCAATCTTATTCTTTCTCAACAACTCAGGTAAGGTTTTAATATAAGGTTTCTGCTGCGTATATAATGAAACTACTTTATCGTATAAACCTTGTTCCATAAAAATTTGACTCTTCGCCGAAATTTGAACAAAAGGTTGTTGCTCCCCATTCTTTTTATATTCCTTCGCTACTTTATCTGCATAATACATATATGCTCCGCTCTTCTCAAACATTGCCGCATTATTTAGAAATCCGATATAATAGTTTTTACGTACGTGGTTGTACTTTTCTTTGCTCCATCCAATTTTTCTGTATAGACTAAGAAGGTCGGTTAATTCCTGAGTAGTAAAATGTACTCCTTTCTTCAAAAGATAGTGGTCGCGTAATTCAGTGGCTCGATCTAAATATTCTTCTTCCGACAGTTTGCCTGAATAATAAATATTGTTTAGGCTGTCAAACGACTTTCTTGCTTTTGATACTGATTGTCCATAAACTGTAAAACAGTTAGTAATTGCAAATAAAAAAGCAGTTAAAAAATACAGGCTTCTTGAAGACTTCTTAAATATAAATTCCATTATAGATAATTGTTAAAATATTGGTGTTAGCTTATCAAATTTTTCAAAATGTCAGATAAGTCTTAAATGTAATTTTCCTAATCTAATTAAGATCTTTGCCATGACAAATCTATACATATATTTAAAGGGGATTTTAAGAAAATAGCATTAAAATAGCTTGTTTTATATTTTATTTTCTTTTTTGATCTTCAGAAGTGTTAACCTTGAATTTTAAAACGAATGTCTGAATGTTTTTGTTTTATAAGTTAAAATTGTTGCTTTTGAGTAATTTTTCTACAGCTATATTTTTTGGAAATCTATCTTATACTATTTATGAAATGTTTTTTATATACTTTTTGTAATAGCTACTGATCCTTGATGATATAAAGGTTTATGCCGTATAATAACATCTGCTATCTTATTCTCTATAAACCCTAACTGCTTTATTAGTGTTGGTGAGGCTTAATTCTTGTGATTCTTTTAAAACTTACAATATTTATAAAGAATAATTATATGCGTTTTATCATCATCTTACTTCTGTTTTTCTTACAATTCAGTACTTCACATGCACAGCAGTTTAATAATTTATCATTAGAGGTAGGCGGGGGAGCTCATTTTCCTTTCAATCCAAAACATTCAAAAGATCAAACCAGTCTTTCAAATTATATTTCAATGAAACAGTTTCAGGTTTCGGGACGTTATATGTTCAATGAGAAAATTGGACTGAAAGGGCAGTATGCCTACTTTTATTTTCAAGACAAAGAAAATCATCTAAATAAATCAACAATGCACAAAGTTACTCTTGAAGCTGTTTATAATTTGGGAAATGCACTGAATTTTAATTATGCTTTTCAAGAAAGGTTTGCATTGCTGCTGCATGGTGGTGCCGGAATTTCGTTCCTGAAACCGAAAGAAAGTTACGATTTTGAAAAAATAGGAAATCTGCAATTAGGTATTACCCCTTTAGTAAAAATTAGTAATCAGGTTTCTTTTTATATGGATGTAACGCCTGTGTTAAATTTAATGCAGCATTATTCTTACGGAGGCGATCTTCTTAATGCTGATCACAAAGCGCAAAGCGGTTTCTTTTTAACTGCAAATGCAGGATTTATATTTTATTTAGGAAATAGAAATCAACATGCAGATTGGTATTAAAAAACCTTTTAAATTTATATATACAACAAAAAACTCCTTCTCATTACTGAAAGGGAGTTTTTTGTTGTATATCAAAAAGCAATTATGCTTCCATATAAGCCTCAATAGGTGCACAAGAACAAACAAGGTTTCTGTCGCCATAGGCATCATCAACTCTGCGTACGCTTGGCCAGAATTTATTTTCTGAAACATATTCTAACGGATACGCTGCTTTTTCACGAGAATAAGGTAGTTCCCAAGTTTCGGCAGTTAACATAGCCAATGTATGCGGTGCATTTTTCAATACGTTGTTGGTGTCTTCTGCCGTTACAGCTTCAATTTCTTTACGAATTGAAAGCATTGCATCACAAAAACGGTCTAATTCTGCTAAATCTTCCGATTCTGTCGGTTCAATCATTAATGTTCCTGCAACAGGGAAAGAAACCGTTGGTGCGTGGAAACCGTAATCCATCAAACGTTTAGCAATATCGGTCACTTCAATACCTTTTGCTTTAAACATACGGCAGTCAATAATCATTTCGTGAGCCGCACGTCCGCGTTCTCCAGAATACAATACTTCGTAACCTTCGCTTAAACGCGCTTTCATGTAGTTAGCATTCAAGATAGCTGTCATGGTAGATTGTTTCAAACCATCGGCACCTAACATACAGATATATCCGTATGAAATCAAACAAACCAAAGCCGAACCGTAAGGAGCTGCCGAAATTGCCGTAATAGCGTTATCGCCACCTACTTTAATAACAGGGTTTGTTGGTAAAAACTCTACTAAATGCTGTGCCACACAGATTGGGCCAACACCAGGACCACCACCACCGTGAGGAATTGCAAAGGTTTTGTGTAAGTTTAAGTGACAAACATCGGCACCAATTGTAGCAGGATTTGTCAATCCAACTTGTGCGTTCATATTTGCACCGTCCATATAAACCTGTCCGCCGTTTGCGTGAATCAAGTCAGTGATTTCAATAATAGATGATTCGTAAACTCCGTGTGTAGAAGGGTAGGTAATCATTACACAAGATAAATTGTCTTTGTGTAATTCTGCTTTCGCTCTTAAATCTTCCACATCTATGTTTCCTTCTTCCGTCGTTTTGGTAACAACTACCTTCATACCGGCCATTGCAGCCGATGCAGGGTTTGTTCCGTGAGCCGATGCAGGAATTAATGCAATGTTTCTGTGACCTTCACCACGAGATTCGTGATATGCGCGAATAACCATTAAACCGGCATATTCACCTTGCGCACCAGAGTTTGGCTGTAACGTAGTGCCGGCAAAACCGGTAATTACGTTTAACTGTTGCTCTAATTTATGCAACATGGTTAAATATCCTTTGGTTTGATCTGCCGGAGCAAATGGGTGGATATTGTTCCAGTTAGGATTGCTTAAAGGCAACATTTCTGCTGCTGCATTCAACTTCATTGTACAAGATCCCAAAGAAATCATAGAATGGTTTAAAGCTAAATCTTTACGCTCTAACTTTTTAATATAACGCATCAACTGAGATTCAGAATGATGTGTGTTGAAAACATCATGCTCTAAAAACGCTGATGTTCTTTCTAATTTTACAGGAACCAAAGCTTCTTGAGAAAGTTCGGTAACGGCAGTGAATGATTTTCCGGCAACTTCGGCAAAAATACCGATCACCGTATTAATATCGTTTACTGAAATAGTTTCGTTTACAGAAATTGAAACCGTATTTGCATCAGCATAATAGAAATTGAATTCTTTAGCTTCGGCAACCGCTTTTACTTTAGCAGCATCGGCTTTTACTAAAATAGTATCAAAATACGCATCGTTTAATTGTTCAAAACCTAATTTGGTTAATTCGGTTTCAATAGTAACAGCTTTTGCGTGTGCTTCGTTTGCAATACGGCGTAAACCTTTTGGTCCGTGAAAAACCGCATACATACCCGCCATAACTGCCAATAAAACCTGTGCCGTACAAATGTTCGATGTTGCTTTTTCGCGTTTAATGTGCTGCTCACGTGTTTGTAATGCCATACGCAATGCACGGTTTCCGTTGGTGTCTTGAGAAACACCAATGATTCTTCCCGGCATAGAACGTTTGTATTCTTCTTTAGTTGTGAAGAAACCAGCGTGTGGTCCACCAAAACCTAACGGAATACCAAAACGCTGTGTTGTACCAACAACAACATCGGCACCCATTTCGCCTGGAGATTTTAAACGCGCTAATGATAAAATATCAGCAGCAACCGCTACTTTAATATCTTTTGAATGAGATTTGTTTATGAAATCTTCATAATCGTGAACCTGACCGTATTTACCAGGATATTGTAAAATTGCAGCGAAAAAATCATCTGTAAACTCAAATGTTTCGTGGTTTCCAACAACAACTTCAATACCAATTGGCGTAGAACGTGTTTGTAAAACCGATAAAGTTTGAGGTAAAATTTCTTCTGAAACAAATAATTTGTTGGTATTGTTTTTCTTTTGATCTCTTGTACGAACATCAAACAACAATGCCATAGCTTCGGCAACTGCGGTAGATTCGTCTAATAACGATGCGTTCGAAATTTCCATTCCCGATAATTCAATTACGGTAGTCTGGAAATTCAATAAAGCCTCTAAACGTCCTTGTGCAATTTCTGCCTGGTAAGGTGTGTAAGCAGTGTACCAACCCGGATTTTCGAAAATATTACGTTGGATAACAGCCGGAACAATCGCTTCGTTATATCCTAAACCAATCATTGATTTGAATACCTTGTTTTGTGCGCCTAATGCCGTAGCGTGTGCCAAATATTCGTATTCTGTAAGTGCCTGATCTAAAACGATGTCTTTCTCTAAACGGATTTTGTCTGGAAAAGTTTCGTATAACAATTGATCCATATCTTTCACACCTACAGTGTCAAACATATATTGTAAGTCGGTTGCTCTAGGACCAATATGTCTTAAAGCAAAAGCATTTGTCTTCATCTGCTATTAATAAAATTATAGTTGTGTTTAAAGAAAGCAAAAATACAACTAATATTTGATTAATTTTACGGGAGATAAAAAATAAAGTTTGTGAATAGCAACAAGTTATGCAGCAGCAGAGTAATAGAAATATAACACGTTTTTTTGACTGGTATTTGCACGCAAGTCTGCATGTGGCGCTGGCTACAACGGCATTGGTGCAAATGACTTTTTATTTTTGCTTTTTACCTTTTAATACGGCCATTACCAACCTGGTATTTTTTGGAACCGTTTTTAGTTACAACTTTATTAAATATGCGCAGGTTATTGCCAAGAAAAAGGAACTGACGCGGTTTTTAAAAAGCATTTTAGCATTAAGCTTTGTAAGTTTTGTGATTGCGGTAATTAGTTTTTTCTTTTTGAATTTAAAAGCACAGTTGCTCACTGTTTTCTTTGGGTTTTTATGTGTTTTGTATGTAATTCCGCTGGCAAAATCTAAAACTAATCTGCGAAATTATGCAGGCATAAAAATCTACATTGTATCGTTGTGTTGGGCGGGTGTAACTACTTTATTGCCGATTGTAAATGCCGATCAAACCATAGAAAATGATATTCTTTTTAAGTTTTTACAACGATTTATTCTTACACTGATTCTTATTCTTATTTTTGAAATTAACGATTTAAAGTACGATGATATCCGACTGAAAACCGTTCCGCAGACAATTGGCGTTTTAAAAACAAAATACTTGATTGGTTTGTTGTTGATTCCGTTTTATTTTCTAGAATTTTTAAAAGTGAATTATTACGGAAACCAATGGATCATCAACTTGATTTTAGTTTGTGTAATTGCGCTGTTTACGTATTATGCCAACCCAAATCGATCAAAATATTACACGCTTTTCTGGGTAGAAAGCATTCCTGTTTTATGGTATTTGTTGATTATTTTGTTTAACTTTCTATAAAAATTTCATGAAAAAGTTGTTGCTTGTTTTAATGCTGTTGCCATTTTTTGCGTCGGCGCAAGAATCGTATGATTTAATTGATTTTTCAGATGAATTTTCCGGGAAAATTATTGTTGATGACAATCATGAAAATTCCGATTTGGAAACCAACTGCACGTTAAATATCTATCAAAAGAAGAATGGAAAACTTGTTTTCTCTAAACCAGCTTTTTATTCAGAATACGATTTTGAAGATTCTAAAGTAAAATCGAACATTCAACAAATTCCTTATGGCGAACAAAGCATTTTAATTTACGAAGATTTTAATTTCGACGGAAAAGAAGATATTGCACTGCGAACCGGAAATTACAGTTGTTACGGTGGTCCGTCGTTCGAGATTTATTTGGCAGACAAAAGCGGGTTTACTTACAATGAAAGTTTTACCGAATTAGGATCAAACTACTGCGGAATGTTTACGGTTGACGATGAAAAAAAACAGTTGCAAACAATGACAAAGAGCGGTTGTTGCTGGCATCAGTTTTCAACGTATGTGGTAGAAAACAATAAGGTGGTTCCTATAGAAATTATAGAAGAATCGTATTCTGGTATTTTTGCTGACTATTCGGTTCAAAAACGTGTAAATGGTAAAATGGTTACAAGCGGTTATCAGAAATTTGCTGAAGGAAATGAAACTGAATTTACAATGGTTTTTGAAAACGGCAAAAAAATGCACTTAATGGGCATTTATGGCGATGAACATTTGGGATATATTTTTACCAATGCGGATGATGTTGTAGAATTATTTATTGATGCAGATTTTACGTATATTAAAGTCAACGAAACGTTAATGTTCAAAAATAAAAATACTACTTACATTGTTTCAGAAAAAGAAATTATTGTAAAAGACGGTGGTAAAAACTATATTTTGAATAAAGTAAAAGAAACCACCGGATCTTTCAAAAAAATAAAATGGAACAGTTTTAGCAATGTCAGCTTTAAGTAAAACTACAACTTTAAAATTATGTTTAAAAAAATAGCTTTGTGTCTGTTGGTATTGCTAAATTTCTCAGTATTTGCAAGCGAATGTTACCATTATCATACATCGGTTCAGTATAAAATTGAAACTGCAAAAAGTGGTGTGTTTCTGGTTTGTAATACTGTTGATCCAAACGGTGTAAGTATTTCAGAGTCAAAAAAGGTGAAATTATCTTTAATTCCACAAGATGACTGGGTTGTAGAAAGTACAGGAGGTGATTTTATATTGCTATCAAACAAAAATGCCTATTTTATATTAAATGCCGACAGTTATAATTTTGAGCAGAATCAACCTTTAAAGATTTTCGATAAAAGCGAAATTACATCGACGTTTAACGGAAATATGTTCCTAAAAAACAACGAATGGATTCATGTTAATTATAACGATTTTGAAAAGAAAGTAACTCGTAAAAAGATTACAAATCTCCCTGCCGATGCGGATCTTTTTGCAAAAACACCCACCAACAGCTATTTGCTGAAGAATAAACAGTCTGTTTACACCTGTGTTTTTAGAAATAACGATGTTGAGGTTTTAAAAGTACCGAATATCAACGCTTCAAACGCACGTTTTATAGCACCTGAATATTATTTAGACAATTATTTTTTGTTCGATAATGATACTTTTTATTTAACAAGCAGTAGTTTAGATTTGAATAATGACGTTACAAACGAATTTAAAGAATTGGGTTTTTCTGGGGATTTCACAACTTTAGAACATGTCAACAGCGGTTTTTTAACCGGTTTTTATGATGTGAAAGAAAATACTTTTTGGAGTTATGTGGAAGCAGGGATTTCTTTGGAAGACAGTCCGGATACTCATTTTTATCCGATTGAAAATGCACAACTCACCAGCAATAAAATGTTTGTAGTTGTTAACAACAAATATTATAACCACAGCTGGAATGCTGTTTATGAAACCGGTGAAATAACCACATCAAACCCTTCTTTTCTTGATAAACTGGAATTGTTTCCGAATGATATTTATTACGACGGATCTGTTTATTACCGCTTTAATTATGACAGTAATACATTTGTTCCTGTTGATTATTTGCAAGGAACAATCGCATTTTATAACGGTGTAAACAGTTATCAGCATGGAACACCTTCTTTCTTTTTAATGCAGAAAGGACTGTATGTTTTTAACGGTGACAACAGTGTAAAAAAGCTGGCCGATATAAACGGAGAAGTTAAAGATATTTCCGTTGGATATGCTTTTAATAATCAACTTTTTATTGATAATGAAGTAATTACAACTCCGACCGATTTTAATTCGATAGCGTTTGCAGGCAGTTTGGTAGATGTACAATCACCTTGCGATGGCGGTCGCGGACAAATACCGGTTGTTGTTCATTACTACCACTTTTTTAAAGATAAAAATGGTTTGTACGTTTACAGTACCGAGCGTAAAACAATTGAAAAAGTAACCGATGAAAATGCTGCAAATAGTTTTGAAACCATTCAACAGTGGTTGCAAAAGAACAAAAAAAGTTTAAGCAGCACGTTCTAAATGCGTAATAATCTGTTCAATTTCAACCGCCTTTTTCAATTTATTTCTCAATAAAAAGTCGCCATATTTTTTCTGATGATTTTCAATAGTTCGGTTTAAATGTGTTTTAAAAAGCAAGCTGTAATGTTTTTTGCTGTGCTCTTCAATCAATTCGTAACAACATTTAATCTCGTCAATGTTTTGTTGCGTGATCTCGGTTTTGGAAAGACTTTGAAGTAAATTATTCAGATAATTTTCCTTCTCGAATTCCAAACTGTTCAATTTGTCCTGATACACTTTGATAGTCGTTTCATCATTAATTTCCAACCATGTAAGCTTTTCCAAATTGCAGTTTACAATTTTTAAATTCAACTGCAATAATTCGTACTGATGTCTGTAATATGTAATCATGTTTTCTTCTTTTGTTTAAATTTCCTGATTTGAAATGACGTTGTTTGTCGTTAAATGATTACTATGTGTTAAATTTTATAAATTAACATTTTTAATAACAGTACGTAAAGTGTAAGCTGTATATTTAGACAATTAACTAAACAAAATGTACTATTATGACCGAAAATTATTTTCAATCAACAGACGAAAGTCAAAATTTTATCAATTATTTTAAAGCCGTAAACGCCACTTTTTTAAACGAAAACGTAAAGGCATTATTCATTGTAAAAGCACATGAAAAAGTGTATCTGAAATCGGTTTTTACAAAAGAAGAGTATTTAAACAAGTTTACCTTTGTAACCACTTTTACTAATTTGGATATAGTTGTTGATACTTGCGATTGCGACGAAAATCCGGAAGGAAAACTTTTTCAGGAAAATTTACCAAACGAACAGTTAATCGATTTTTTTGTGAACTTGGACGAAGAATGTCTGGTGCAGATTTTTGACAGCGAATTAATATCGATTCCGTTTATATCAGAACACTATCAAATGGAAGTATTCTAAAACACAAAAGCAACTCAAACCGAGTTGCTTTTTTTATTTTTCAAATTCCAGTGTAGAAGGATCCGAAAATTCTGTTTCTCCCGGACCATGTGTTTCCGTTAAGCGCAATTTGCCGTCTGATAGATTAACCTTATAATATCTGATAAGTTGAGAATAGTGTATGAAAATGGTTTCTTGGTCGAACCAATTATAACTAAAAGTACCTTCTTGGCTAACATAAGTATGTTCATTGTTATTGGTCATTGAAATATTTGTAGCATCAATATTCCAAACAACCGACCCTTTTTCAATTTGTGGTAATTCGGGCACAAAACCAAGATAAGCAGTCATTTTCCATTCGCCAGAAATATCAACCGGTTTTAAATCATCATCACTACATGATATCAAGCCGATAAAAGCGAATAATAGAATAAGTTTTTTCATAAGTTTAAATTTAAATTAGATAGGTAATGATAAAATTTTCAGGAAGATACAAAAAATGAAATAAGTATCTTTGTCTGACAGATTTGATATTATGGATTTATTTACAAACAACGCTACAGTCGATAATTTATTGCCTTTTGATGGCGAAGTTATTTACCATGGAATTTTGTTGGATACCAATGAAGCCGATCATTTTTTTAATGTTTTGATGCAGAAAATTGAGTGGTATAACGATAAATCGGTTATTTATGGAAAGGAAATTATTACCAAACGAAAAGTTGCCTGGTATGGATCTAAAGATTTTTCGTACACCTATTCAGGTTATACCCGCATTGCAACGCCGTGGATTGAAGAATTATTGGCGTTAAAACAGTTGATTGAGTTGTATACCGACAGTATGTACAATTCTTGCTTGTTGAATTTGTATCACAGCGGCGAAGAAGGCATGGCATGGCACAGCGATGGTGAAAAAGATTTGGTTGATAACGGTTCTATTGCCTGTTTAAGTTTGGGTGCACAACGGCGTTTTGATTTTAAGCACAAAAAATCGGCAGAGAAAAAACAGTTCGATCTGCCAAATGGTTCGTTAATCGAAATGAAAGGCGAAACTCAAAAACATTGGCTGCATAGAATTGCTCCGACAAAAAAAGTGACCGAACCAAGAATAAGTTTAACTTTTAGACAGATGAAATGATTTCGAAAATGAATAAGATAATTGTAAAAAAATGGAACATTGGATTTAATAAAGTTCAGTTCACAAAGCTTCAATACGATTTATTAGGGTTAGGTCTAAAAGTGGCAAAGAAAAATACAGATGATATTTTAGATAATAAAATTGTTCCAATTGAAATTAAAAATGATGATTTATTGCATGAATTTGTGACCGAAGCTGTAAATTTAGGTGTTGAAATTGATGTAGTTAAAGATTTTTAAAAGATACCTAGTCTAAATCGATTAGAAAAATCAAATATCATTTGGTAACCCGCAACCGAATTTCCGTGACTGTCTAAAGGCGCACTAAAAACTCCAATTCCCATTTTACCCGGAACACTTATGGTAATTCCGCCGCCAACGCCCGATTTACTTGGTAAGCCAATTCTGCGGGCATATTCGCCACTAAACTCGTACATACCGGCAACCATCATTTGCGACTGAATCAGTTTAGATAAAGCTGAATTTTTGTAAGTAGCATCTCCATCAAATCGAATGCACTCATTGGCAAAAAAGTATCCAATTTTAGCCAAATCTTCCGCTGTAACTTCTATCGAACATTGTTTGAAATAATTGTCTAATTGATCTTCCGTTCCGTTAATCAATCCGCTGTTTTTCATAATGTAGAACATTCCGCGGTTACGGTGACCGGTTTCTTTTTCAGATAAATAAACCGCTTCGTTATAATTAATGTTGTTGTTTTTGGTAATAAACCGAACCATTTTCAACACCTTTTGAAAAGCGGTTTCACCTTCACCTTTAATCATCGAAACTGTTAAAATGGCTCCGGCATTCATCATGGGGTTTAACGGTTTTCCAGTAATCTCTAAATTTCCAAAATGATTAAAAGGTTTGTCTGATCCAAAATAGCCCATGTTTTTAAAAACAGCTTCTTCGCCGTTTTCCTGAACAGCCACCATCAACGCAATAATTTTAGAAATACTCTGCATGGTGAATTTCTTGTCTGTGTCGCCCACGCTTATAACTTTTCCATTAGCATCAACCACCGAAAAAGCAATCGCTTCGGCATTCATTTTTCCTAATTCTGGAATATAATCGGCAACTTTTCCTTGTTTAGCAAAATGTTTGTTATTGTCTAAAATTTCCTGTAAAGCTTTTTTGGTAATCTTATTATCGGCAGATATTGGAGTAGATTTTTTCTGTGCATTTAAAGAAATACAACTCATGTTTACTGTAACAAACAGCACAAACAGTTTTATAAATAGCGATTTTTGCATGGTGGGAATTTAGATATAATCAAAGATAAAAGTTATATTTACTTTAAATCAAAAATTATGAAAAACTATTTTTTAATTCTTTTAACCCTTTGTTTTGTTCTTTCTTCTTGTGTTCAAATGAGAGGTATTGGTGATGATTATAAATACCTTACACCTTATGAAAAAACTTTAATAGAACCATTTAAAAAAGAAAATTCATTAAAAATGAGCCGGGTTTATAAAACCAATGCCAATACTTTGTTAGATGCTTTAAAAGATTATCCTAAAGCGTTTGTGTATGTTTATACCGTGGGTTGTGTAGGCGATGCTTGTAAGCCTTTAACTGTTTACGAAGAATACGCTAAAAAAAATGGCTACAAAGTTTTTTTCGTTTTAACAAGTTATAAAGATTTAGACATTGCTTTGTTAGAACCGAGAAACACTCCGTTGTTTGTAATAGACAGTGATTATTACGGAAATAAACTTGCTAGAGCCTATGTAAATGATTTTAAAATGAATTAAAAGGGAGGAATAGAAAAGCAAAAGGTGAATACGAAGGTGGACTTTTGTTTTATGAAAATGGAGTTTACCAAAAATCACATTTTTATTTACCAGCAACTAGCAATTAAGAATAAAATGAGTTTAGCAAATATGATAAACTCATTTTTTTATTGTCTGTTCATTTTCGTACTTTTGAAATCAAAATAAGACAAACAATGTTACAATTAACTCAAGAAATTAAAGGAACTGCTTTTGTTTATGTTGTAAACGAGCAAACCTCTTTAAATAATCAAACACCTGATTACGTTAGCGAGGCTTTTAAAACCTTTCAAACCGCAGAAACAAAAGAAGATTTTTTTAAAATAGGCAACCAGTTCTACTTTTTCGTAAAAGAAAATATCGATTTGGAAAAAATGCGTGTTGCAGGTTTTAATATCCGACAAAAATTAGATAAAAAAGCAACCGATATTACCATCATCGGGTCAGGTGAAACAACGTTAGCGTTGGCTGAAGGTTTGGCACTATCGAACTACCAGTTTTTAAAATACTTTAAAGATGCTGACGATCGCGAATATACTTTAGAGAATATTTTTATGTTGGGCGATATTTCTGCAGAAGAAATTAACCGCATTAACAATGTAATAAAAGCGGTTTTCTGGGCTCGCGATATGGTTAACGAACCAAATTCGTTCTTAACTGCAAATCAATTAGCAAAAGAAATTCAGGAAATTGGCGATGAAGCACATTTTCATGTAGAAGTTTTCCGTAAATCAGAAATCGAAGCCTTGAAAATGGGCGGATTGCTTGCGGTAAATAAAGGTTCTATTCAACCGCCAACCTTTACGGTAATGGAATACAAACCTTCAAACCCTATCAACGACAAACCAATTGTTTTGGTTGGAAAAGGTGTTGTTTACGATACCGGCGGATTGTCGCTAAAACCAACGCCAAACTCAATGGATTTAATGAAATCTGATATGGGTGGTGCAGCAATGATGGCAGGAACGGTTTACGCGGCAGCATTAAACAAACTAAATGTTCATATTATAGGATTGATTCCTGCGACTGATAACCGTCCGGGTGGCGATGCGTATGCTCCGGGCGATATTGTTTCCATGATGGATGGAACCACGGTAGAAGTGTTGAATACCGATGCCGAAGGACGTATGATTTTGGCAGATGCCATTAGTTATGCTACAAAATACACTCCCGAGTTGATTATAAATTCGGCAACGCTTACAGGTGCTGCTTTGGTTGCTGTTGGTACTCGCGCTGCGTGTTTAATGAGCAATGCATCAAACAATGTTACCAACGATATTTTAAATGCTGGTGAAAAAGTGTACGAACGTATGGTGCAATTGCCTTTATGGGACGATTATAAAGAGCAACTGAAATCTACTTGTGCTGATTTAAAGAATATTGGGGGAAGTACAGCCGGAACTATTACAGCCGGTAAGTTTTTAGAACATTTTGCGAAAGCTCCGTTTGTGCATATCGATATTGCCGGACCTGCATTTACAACTGCTACCGAAAATTATAAAGGAAACGGCGGAACCGGAACCGGAATCCGTGCACTACATGAATTCTTTGTAAACTATAAAAAGTAATCTTAAAATCCGTTATCATTTGATAACGGATTTTTTATTAAACCATGTTTTTTTATCCTATAAAACATAAAACTGATATTTAAAATCAGCAGCTTAACAAACGGGATATAGGGTAGTGGTGTACCCAATTTGGGGATTGGCTTCTACAATAAAACCTCAATTTATCTTAAAATTTAACGCTTTCTTGTTAAAAAAGCCAGTGGCACAGTACTTGAAAACCATATACAAGACAAAACAGAAAAGTGTTTGATCATTTTAATCTAACCAATAAAAATTCAAACGCTTTATTTCTTAAAATAAATTATATGCCCACAACCACCAACCAGTGTTTAAAAAGCAAACCGTTTTTAGACACGCAATCTTCATTGGAGACTAATCATCTTAAAATTGTTAGAGATGATGCATCCAAACAAAAAGCAGATCGAACTAAATTTTTAGATCAACTTTCACTAAACTCCCTAAAAAACAAAGATTATTTAGTAGTAGGTGCCACCCTAATTTTAATGGTGTTGTCTATAGCTACGTTTATAAACTTTCAGCCCGATATGGAAAAACTGCACTTTGAACGTATGAGTACGTGGTGGGGTGCATCGATAAACTACATCGCCTTAACCTTATTGGTTTTGCAGTTAAGTTTTTTAACGTATTTAATTGTGCTGTACATAAAATATAAACCTGTAAAAGCAGTAACTAACGATAAATTGCCAACTTGTACCGTAATTGTGCCTGCTTATAATGAAGGTAAATTGGTTTATGAAACGCTATTGAGTTTAGCTGATAGTGATTTCCCAGCTGAAAAATTACAGATTTTATCGATTGACGATGGAAGTAAAGATGATACCTGGCAATGGATGCTGAAAGCAAAAGCTAAATTGGGCGACCGATTGACTATTTATCAGCAACCAAAAAACATGGGTAAACGCCATGCGCTTTATCGTGGGTTTAAAGAAGGAACCGGAGATGTTTTTGTAACGGTAGATAGTGATTCTATTGTAAAAGAAGATACGTTACGAAACTTGGTAAGTCCGTTTGCAGTGAATGAAAAATGTGGAGCCGTAGCAGGAAACGTTCGCGTTTTGAACAAAGCAAAAGGTTTGATTCCAAAAATGCTAAACGTAAGTTTTGTTTTTAGTTTTGAATTTGTTCGATCGGCGCAAAGTGCCATTGGTTCGGTTTTATGTACACCGGGTGCATTGGCAGCTTATAGAAAAGATGCGGTAATGAATTGTTTAGAAGATTGGATGAACCAGACTTTTATGGGACAGCCGAGTGATATTGGCGAAGACCGAGCAATAACCAACATGATTTTAAAACAAGGCTTGCATGTTCTTTTTCAGAAAAATGCGTATGTATATACCAACATTCCAGAAAAATACAAAAGTCTGTACAAAATGTTTGTTCGTTGGGAACGAAGCAATGTTCGTGAAAACATTATGATGAGTAAGTTTGCTTTTACAAAATTTAGAGAAGAATCAACCGCAGGGTCACGTATATTACTAACTATGCAGTGGATTAAAGTAATCATGGCTTATCCTTTATTGGTATTGTTATTGTTTTTTGTAGTTACGCATCCGGTATTGTTTGTATGTTCAAGTTTAGCAGGAATCTTTGTGTTCTCGAGTATTCAAATGTTTTTCTACGCAAAAAAATACAATATTGCTGAAGCATTTTTAGCTTATACCTATAGCGTTTTTTACTTATTCACTTTGTTTTGGATTACACCTTACGCAATAATAACCGCAGGTCGCAGTGGTTGGTTAACCCGCGATTTACCTGCAACAGCATAAATACAATTAAACTAACTATATTTTTAAAATCGGTATGCTTTTATAGCATATCGATTTTTTTTATACATAAAAGTTAAGTTTGTTTTACAAATTGAAAAGTTTGTTTATATTTGTAGCAAATAAACTTAACTGTAACTCTATGAACACAAACTTTCTATTTCCTGCAAAATTTAAAACATTTGGTATTTGTTTAATTGCTGTACCAATCTTGGTTGCTGCGCTTTTAAAGTTATTAAATGCTGATTTTACTGTTGATATTAAAACGCTTGTAAAAACGTTATCGCAAGCGTTAATATGTTTAGGAATGTTTTTTATGATCTATTCAAAATACAAAGACGATGACGAAATGCTTTACATGATTCGTTTGCAAATAACCGTTCAAAGTTTATTTATGGCGATCATCTATTTATTAATAAATCCGTTAATGGATTTCTTTATTTTTAAAGATGAAATAAATCCGCAATCGGCTATCCAAATTATAATGTTTGTTTTAATTTACCAAAATATTTTATTTCATTATAAAAGATATCAATTGAAAAAAGAACTAACTAAAAATGATTAATTATGAAAACGAATTTGCTGTTTCCTGCAAGCTTTAAATACATAAGTATATTATTTTTAGCTACACCTGTGTTTTGTTATTTCTTCGATATTATGTTGTTCAACAATAATCGATTTATGGAAAAAACGCTATTTGAATTTCTTGTATCGTGTGCTTTGTTTCTGATTGTATTTTCAAAATATAAAGATGATGATGAAATGTTGTACAGTATTCGTTTAAAAACAACTGTGTATAGTTTGCTAATTGGTGTATTTTTGTTGATTGGTAGACCATTATTAAATTTTATTTTGTGGAATCAAGCAGAAACGTATGAATCTGCAGGAGGTATTATTTCTACGGTTTTATTTTTTAATGTACTGTTTTTCTTGAGAGAAAGAAATAAATTAAAAGAAGCGTTATCAGATGAAGAATTACATTAAAATAGAACGTGCACGACACAATTTAACGCAAGGCGATTTGGCAGAAAAAGTCGGAGTTTCACGTCAGACAATTAATTCTATCGAAACAAAAAAATATATACCGTCGGCGGTTCTGGCTTTAAAAATTGCCAAGATTTTCAATATGCCTTTAGACAGTCTTTTTGAATTGGAAGAACACGATTAAAAACAAAACCGGAAGTTCAGCTTCCGGTTTTTTTTAATATTAGTTTAATTTTTTGTAGTTGTAATGTTCTTTTAACGGACCATCAATTTCTTTACCTTCGGTATCCAAACCAACCAATCCGTTTTCAACAACTTTAACTTTAATATCAATATCTTTTCCTTTTAAATGTGCAACAGATCCGTTATCATGCCACATAATATCGCCTGCATCGTTTACCTTTAATTTCTTGTCTAAATATTCGGCAGCATATTTAAAAGTCCCGCTTTTATCTAACGTAATCGTCGTTTTAATTCCCGCACAGTCGGCACAAGGCAACGTTGCTTCGTACGTTCCGTTCCAATCTAACGAGTTTTGTGTAGTATGACCATCGTGTACATTTGTAAGTGTATCATTTGCGATAATCTCCGTGCTGTCTGTACTTATCGTTGTTTCGGTAGTTGTTTCAGTTTCTTTCTTATTACAAGAAATCACGGTTAATCCTAAAACAAAAAATGTGAAGATACTTTTTTTCATAACATATAAATTTATAATTGTATAATACATCATTCAATAAAAATGCCAAAGACTCAATTCGCTTAAATAAAGGGATTTTAATGAATAACGTTTGAATAAATCAGTACATTTTGAGTATGATATACACAAATCACGACTAATTGTTGCTGCTTTTAGCCAGATCGATCAGTTTATGAATAGTGTTTAAATTTCTGCCCGTTGCTGTTACTTTTAATTTTTTCTCGAAGAAATTATTGTTTAGTTTAGAATTGCTCATACCGTTAGGTAGATAAAAATATAGCACTTTATCAATTACCTTAAACTGATCGGTTTCAAAATCGATTGTTTGTAAATCAGTAAGTAAATCAACAGCAGGTTCTTCATTCAAAAAAGTAAAAAATAATTTATTTGGTTCGATGTTCTCTGTAAACGGATTGTTCTGTAAAGCGACTTCCATTTCCTGAAGATCCAGACAAAAAACAGTAATCTGTAACTGAAAATGATCGTAAATAAGCTGTTGAATTTTCATTTCAATCGCTTCTTTTTCTAGATCAGAACTTAAAATAATGTTTCCGCTTTGTATATAGGTTGTTACATTTTTAAAAGTATTATCAATTAAAATAGCTTTAAGAGCCGCCATTTTAACGATGTTTTTGCCCGAAACATTCACACCGCGTAATAACACAATATAAGTTTTCATGAGCTTATATTTTTTTTGCTGCGTAATCGCTTTCGTTACCTAAACGATCAATTGCCTTTAAAGCTACCGTGTTACAATTCTTTCCGTATTTAGAACGAGCAACGCTTTTGTTCAGCTGATTTTTCGGAAGGATATCAACCTGCCATTCGTTATCGTAAAGCGTGTACAAGACCCACTGAAAAGCATCGACAGATTTACTGTTTGACCAATTTACGTTTATAGAAGAATTGTCGTTGCTTACGGTTAAGGACGGCGTTGCAATTTTATTGGTTTTCATCCACGGACTCAACGGAATTAACGCTTTTTCTTTATAAGGACCATTTTTTAATGCAGGAATCATTTCGCTGTTGTCGGTTAATCCTGCAATACTGTAATGCACTGCACCAACGCTGTTTTTGCTTAAAACGTCTGCGGTAATTTTTATCTGATTTACAATTTCGGTCGATCTGTTGGTTGCTTTAACTTCAACCGTATTCAAACCAGGCCATAAATGTCGATTCATAGTGTTTTCATCCTGCCACCATTCCAATAAATCCTGAAAATTCTGACGTTGCGAATTAATCGGCCAATATAATTGAGGCGAAAAATAATCAACCCAGCCTTTGTTCAACCATAATTTAGCATCAGCATACAGTTCATCATATTGCGAAGATCCTACAACACCCGATGGATAACCCGATTTCCAGATTCCAAACGGACTAATTCCAAATTTCACATAAGGTTTTTCTTGTTTGATTTCTTTGTTGATACGTTCAATGAATTTATTTACGTGATCTCTGCGCCAGTCGGCTTTTGATAAACTTCCATCGGCATTTTTGTAAGTATTCCATGAAGCTGAATCAGGGAAATCGGCACCGCCGTTGTACGATGCATACGGATAAAAATAATCATCGAAATGAACCGCATCAATATCGTAGCGCGATACAATATCTTTTACCACATTTGAAACATGATCTTGTGTTTTTACACTTGCGGGATCAAACCAATACATGCCGTTTTTAAGTTTTACGATATTACTTGGCGATTTTTTAACCATTGATTCACTGCTAACCGAACCACCGCTTAAGTGATGTGCACGATAAGGATTCAGCCAAACATGCAGTTCCATTCCGCGTTTGTGAGCTTCTTCGATCCAAAATTCCAACGGATCGTAATAAGGTGAAGGACTTTTGCCTGTTTCGCCGGTTAAATAGTACGACCAAGGTTCGTAATTACTTTTGTATAAAGCATCGGCAGCCGGACGTACTTGAAAAATCACCGCATTAAAATTGGCATCCTGTAATAAGTCAAGCAGTTTAATTGCTTCTCTTTTTTGTTCTTCGGTAGAAAGATTTTTTCGGCTTGGCCAGTTGATATTTGCAACAGTGGCAATCCACGCAGCACGAAATTCGCGTTTAACTTCGGGTAAATTAATCTTTAAATCATTGGTTGCTACTGGCTGTTCAATAGGCTGTGGAGCTTTAGTAATCGGTTGTGCTTCAGATTTTTTTACAACCGTAACTTTTGTAGGTTTTTGTTGCTGCTGTACCGCACACGATATTAAAGATAAAGAGGCTAGTGCTATAAAAGCCAGGTATTTATTTACTTTCAGTTTCATACAAATATAATAATGCACAAAAATAATAAGATAAATGAGTACCTGGCTAATTTTTAAGATATTCTGCAGTTAATTTAGACAGATATTTTAGTTTACTGCTTTTCTAAAACTGCTTTTAAATTGGCTGTTCCTTGTTCAAAATCTTTGTTCATATCGTAAACAAGACTCATTAAGTTAAACGGATAAGGCATTTCACCATCAACCACCCAACGGACTTTGGTTTCGTTAGCGCTAACTTCTTCTGTAGTAAAAAACGATTTTGCCGGTTCGGTGCTGTCCATTAAAAACAAATCGATATCAACGCGTTTATTTTCTGCAATGTTTGTGATTACCTGCGATCCGTTACCAACTTCTTCGCTTTTCCAGCTGTATTTAAAGCCAACAGTTCCATCGGTTCCTTCAGAAGTTTTTACAATGTTTGGATCTTGTTCAAACCAAACCCCAAAATTCTCCTGATTTTTAATGTGTTTTACATAATTGAAAACTTCTGCATTAGGTTTGTTTATAACTGCCGAACCTTCTGCATGAAATGTTTTAGGTAGAACAGCAGCAACAATAAGTGCTAAAACGATCAATCCTAAAAGGGTAAAAAGTGCGTATTTTAAAAATTTCATAATTTAAGTTTTATGAGATGATGATCTGCTACAATTGTAATTTACAAATTTGTCAAGCTGAACTTGTTTAACTTCGTTCAGTTCGCAAGCTCGGGTCAGCTTCTCATTATTTTTTTAATAGTATCATGAGATTCCGGATCAAGTCCGGAATGACAAGTATGAGGCATATTTTGTAATTGTAATTAGATCTTCAATTATTAAACATTTTAGAAAACTTGCGGATTACTGACAAGTTTCCTGATAATTTATACAGTTTAAAATAAGAATTGATTACCCCATTCTTTTGTTTCCTTCAAAATGAACCATCCACCAGATGCCGAATTGATCTTGGAATGATGCATATAATTGTGCCCAAAACTGCTCGCCCAATTCCATTTCAATTTTCATAGCGTTTTCAGATAGAGCAGCATAAAGCTCTTTAGCTTCTTCAGCCGTATCGGTATCTAACATCACATAAGTGCTGTTGCCTAACGTTAGTTTATGTCCAAAGTTTTCCAAACAGTCCGATCCCATAACCATCGTGTTTTCGTTAATCATAACAGCAGTGTGCATAATTTTCTGCTTGTCTTCGTCGCTCATCGGAAAGTTAGGATCTGCCGGCATATCGCCAAAACGGTGCATGCCTACATTTGGCGATTTAAATACTTTTTCATAGAAATTAAACGCCTGTTCGCAGTTTCCGTTAAAGTTTAAGTACGCGTGAATTTTTGCCATAGTTTTATTTTTTTAGAGTTTAGTTTTATCAAAAATAAAAAACATTTTAGATATAATTATTTTCGAAAACAGCTTTTTCAGAATAAAATAATTTATTAATAATAGTTTCACATAAATTTTAGATGAAACAATTTTGATTTTTATAATTTCAGTAAAAAAGAATTGATTTGGAAAATCTAGAAAACCTACATACTTATTTTTATTCGGGCAAAACATTAAGTTTTAAGCATAGAATGGATTGTTTGCAGCAGTTTCAAAAGCTGTTGAACAATCATAAAAACGAAATGATTGCTGCTTTACAGGCTGATTTTAACAAACCTGCCTTTGAAACGCTGGCTACTGAAATTACCATGCTACAAAAGGAATTAACGTATTTTAAAAATCAGCTAAAAAGCTGGATGCAGCCCAAAAGAGTGTTTCCTAGTATTTTGAATTTTCCTTCGAAAGAAACTCTTGCGTATCAGCCTTATGGTGTGGTGTTGATTATTTCGCCTTGGAACTATCCGCTGCTGTTGGCATTGCAGCCTTTAATTGCAGCTTTAGCGGCAGGTAATTGTGCTGTTTTAAAACAGTCTGAATTAGCGCCAAATACTTCTGCCTTGATTGGAAATTTAATCGGCAAATATTTTAGTTACGAATACATTCGGGTGATTGAAGGTGGTGTGGAAGAAACAAGCGAGCTTTTAAATCATAAATTCGATAAGATCTTTTTTACGGGAAGTACTTCGGTAGGAAAAATCGTGCATCAGGCTGCAGCTAAAAATCTAACGCCTGTTGTTTTAGAATTGGGCGGAAAATCGCCTTGTATCGTTACGCCAAGCACCAACATTCCGTTAGCAGCTAAACGCATTGCTTTTGGTAAGTTCGTAAATGCCGGACAAACCTGTATTGCACCCGATTTTATTTTCATTCATCCAAAAGTAGAAAAACAGTTTATTGCCGAAATAAAGAAAGTACTGGAATCTTTTTATGGAAACGAACCCGAATCATCGCCTTATTTTGCTCGGATTATCAATGAACAACATTACCACCGCATTAAACAATATGTGTTGAAGGGCGATGTGCTGATTGGTGGACAAACCAATTCTAAAAAGCGATACATTGCGCCAACGCTTATAAAGATAGACGATTTAAACGATGAGGTAATGCAGCACGAAATTTTCGGACCTGTGTTGCCAATTGTCAATTACAACAACATAAACGAAATTGTTGCGTACAATCATGAAAACGACAAACCTTTGGCTTTTTATGTTTTTGGAGATGATTCTGCCGAAATTGAAACACTGTTGAATCAGTGTAAATATGGCGGTGCCTGTGTCAACGATTGCTTATCGCACATTATTAACAACAAACTGCCTTTTGGTGGAATCGGTGCCAGTGGTTTTGGGAATTATCACGGAAAATTCAGCGTCGAAGCTTTTTCGCAAAGCAAAGCCGTGGTTTATCGTAAAACGTGGTACGACAATAAACTAAAGTATCCGCCTTATACAAAAAATAAGTTAAATTTGTTAAAAAGGTTATTTAAGTTCTTGTAAACGGCTAAAAAAAGCTCTTAAAATTGTAAATTTGTAAAAATCGCTTATTTTATGGAATTATATTACACGTTTTCAGTTTTAATTGTACTTGCCTCGTTTTTCGCTTATTTAAATGTCCGTTTTTTAAAATTGCCCGGTACCATCGGTATCATGATTATTGCCATGTTGGTATCGGTAGCCATACGTTTGTTGGGCGATCAATATTTCCCCGAAACTACCAAAGAGTTTTTCATGCTGATCCAGGAATTCGATTTTACCGAAATTCTAATGGGTGCCATGCTAAACTTTTTACTATTTGCCGGTGCCTTGCATATCAACGTTTCTGATCTGCGCGAACACAAATGGCCCATATTAACTTATGCGTCGGTAAGTGTGGTATTGTCTGCTTTAATCATCGCCGGCTTGTTTTATATGATAGCCCCGATGTTGGGTATGGAAATTCCGTTTATATATTGTTTGTTGTTTGGAACACTTATTTCGCCAACAGATCCTATCGTTGTTTTAGGAATTTTGAAGGAAGCGAAAGTTCCAAAAATGATCGAAACAAAAATTACGGGCGAATCGCTTTTTAACGATGGAGTCGCCGTTGTAATGTTTGCCGTTGTGTTGAAAATGGCTACCGATGTTAATTTTGATGCTTCGTTAGGATCAGTTTCAAAATTGTTTCTGTTAGAAGCCGGCGGCGGCGTTTTATTAGGAGCTCTTTTAGGATTTACCGCGAGCAACGTTATGAAAAAAATCGATGATTATAAAGTATCGGTTCTTATTACCTTATCAATTGTAATGGGCGGATTTTTAATTGCGAAGGAACTGCATTTTTCATCGCCGCTTGCCATGGTTATTGCCGGATTGATTATTGGTAATTTTGGAAAAACAGCTGCCATGAGCGAAACCACTCGCGATTATTTAAGCAAATTCTGGGAATTGATCGATGAAATTTTAAACGCCATTTTATTCCTTTTCATTGGGTTTGAATTATTAATGTTACCCGATTTACAGGAACAATTACTGTTAGGTGTGATTGCGATATTTATTTGTTTACTGGCGCGAACGCTGGCGATTTTTATCCCCGCACGTACCATTTTACGTAAAAACATCTACTCAAAAGGTTCTTTAACAACCATGGTGTGGGGTGGAATTCGCGGCGGAGTTTCTATTGCGCTGGTTATGAGTATACCGAATTCGGTTGGCGATATAAAAGATGTTTTGTTAGAAGTAACTTATACTGTGGTTCTGTTCTCTATTGTTGTACAAGGATTAACCGTTGGTAAAGTTGCCAAAAAAGTTTTAAAAAACGATGAAGCTGCTGATATTAATGAAGCAGCGTAAAAACAAAAACAGCAACCTGAATAAGGTTGCTGTTTTTAGTTTATATTGAAAACTTATCTTAATCCGGCACGTTTAAGCAGTGCATTTGGCGATGGTTCTTGTCCACGGAATTTTTTATAAAGTGTCATTGGATGATCTGTTCCCCCTTGCGATAAAATAAAATCTTTAAACTTGGTAGCAATTTCTTTATTGAAGATTCCGTTTTGTTCAAAATAATCAAAAGCGTCGGCATCTAAAACTTCAGCCCATTTGTACGAATAATATCCTGCGGCATATCCACCAGCAAAAATATGCGAAAAAGCGGTGCTCATCACATTTTCGGCAACATCAGGATACAATTTGGTGTTTTCAAACTCTTGATATTCAAATTCTTTTAAACTACCAATATTTTCTGGTTTTTTTGAGTGCCAAGCCATATCCAATAAACCAAAACTTAACTGACGCAAAGTTGCCATGCCTTCTAAAAAGTTGGCACTTTCTTTAATTTTATCGATGTATTGTTGTGGAATGGTTTCGCCGGTTTCGTAATGTTTTGCAAACAACGCCAATGTTTCAGGCTGATACACCCAGTTTTCCATAATCTGACTCGGCAATTCCACAAAATCCCAATAAACCGATGTTCCTGATAACGACGGATAGGTTGTGTTTGCTAACATTCCGTGTAAGGCGTGCCCGAATTCGTGAAACAATGTAGTTACTTCGTTAAAAGTCAGTAGCGACGGTTTTGATTGGGTAGGAGGAGTGAAGTTGCATACAATGGAAATATGCGGGCGCTCATTAATTCCGTTTTTAATCCATTGTGATTTAAACGATGTCATCCACGCACCATTGCGTTTGCCTTTTCGAGGGAAAAAGTCGGTATATAACAACGCGATTTTTTCTCCGTTGTCATTGGTAACATCAAACGTCTGTACATCTGCGTGGTATTTATCAACCGTAAAAACTTCGGTAAAATGCAATCCAAACAATTTTTCGGCAACGGTAAAAGCTCCGTTCAAAACATTTTCCAGCTTAAAATAAGGTTTCAAAGCTTCATCGTCTAAATTAAAACGTTCCTGTTTCAATTTTTCGCTGTAATAACTTCCGTCCCATTTTTCTAATCGATCAATTCCATCCAATTTTTTAGCGTAAGCGGTTAGTTCACTGAATTCTTTTTCGGCAGCCGGTTTTGCTTTTACCAATAAATCTTTCAAAAAAGACAATACTTTTTCAGGATTTTGCGCCATACGTTCTTCTAACACAAACGAAGCATGATTTTTATAACCCAGTAATTGTGCACGCTGATTGCGTAATTTTACTATTTTAAGAACAATATCTTCGTTATTGTAATCGTTTTTCTGAAAGCCTTTTTTACCGTTTGCAATAGCGATTTCCTTACGAAGTTCTCGATTTTTGGCATAGGTTACAAACGGCAGATAACTAGGGTAGTCTAAAGTGAAAATCCACCCTTGTTTTTCTTGTTGTTCCGCAAGATTTTTAGCAGCTTCAATCACACCATCGGGTAATCCGGCTAAATCATCTTCGTTGGTAATGTGTAGTTGATACGCATTGGTTTCTGCCAAAATATTCTCGTTGAACTGTAACGAAAGTACCGATAATTGCGCATCAATCTCACGTAATTCTGTCTTTTGATCGTCATTTAACAAGGCACCGTTACGCACAAATCCTTTGTAAGTTTTGTCTAACAACGTAATTTGTTCGGTAGTTAAAGTAGATTTGTCAACGGTGTCGAACACCTGTTTTACGCGCTTGAATAAGTCAGGATTTAGTGAAATATCATTTCCAAAAGCTGATAATTTTGGAGCTATAATCTGTGCGATTTTCTGTAATTCTTCGTTGGTTTCTGACGAATTCAAATTAAAAAAGATGTTTGAAATTCGATCTAACTGCATGCCCGAAAACGACATGGCTTCAATCGTGTTTTCAAAAGTAGGAGCATCTGTATTGGTAATGATCTGTTGAATTTCTGCTTTTGCCTGACTGATTGCTTCATTGAATGCCGGTTCGTAATCGGTGGTTTTTATCTGTGAAAACGGAGCCGTATCAAAAGCCGACAATAATATATTTTCCATAATTCGTTTTAAATTGAACCATAAAAGTACAGATTTTAAAATGTAACTGTTTTAGAAAAAAGTTAAAAACTAGCTTATTTAAGCAAACCATATAGTTGTAAAATATCTTTAAACTTTGAGTTTTTAAGATAATGATCAAAATCGTGTGACTTTTGACCTGTAAAACTGGTTTTTTCGAATATGGTAAAATGGTTGCATAACTCGTTGAAAGTATCTTCTTTATAACCTAAATCGGTTGGTTTTAAAGTTTTTGACAATACGCCAATGTATTTTTTTAGTAAATTATCGGTATTGTTAATCGTTATATGAATTTTTTTTATTTGTGGCGAAAAAGTACAAAATTCAGGTTCTTCATTAATAGACGTTTTTAATTTAAAATCGGCACTTCCAACTGCAGGTGCTAGCATAATACAGGTAATACTGTTGTTGTTTTCTTTAAGACTTTTTGAATTGTCTACATCTATATTATGGTTTTCTAATGTTTCAGTTTTAGTACTTTCAGAAAATTTAGGGCTACTAAGAGCGCTTAAAACTACAGATGCACCTCTGCTATGCGATATAATATAAATGTCTTTGTTTTTAATAGTATTTAAAATTCTGCGTAAGCCAAATTCGCCTGCCATTTGACTAAAGTTGGTAGCGTTAAACCATATTTTTGCGCCCCCAAATATAGATTCCGACGATAAGCCATCCCAATAAAACTGAATAATTTCATCGGTTCCACTATTAATATTCATGATTTTTCGGGCTGATTCATAGTTTTGCGTGCTTCTTTTGGCGTTTGAGTTGAAGCCGTGTACAAAAATAATGACGCGCTTTTTGTTTTTAACGCTCTCTGAAATAGTCTTTAAAAAGGAAGTCTCGGTTTGTGTAAGTTGATTTTCAATACCTTTTTTGGTAGCAATCTTCATTAAAGAGTATTCATTTCTTTTAGCATTTTGTGGTGGATTTCCGTAAATAACCCGCCATTTGTTAGGATAGAAATTTCCGTTCTGATCAACAAAACTGTAAATAATATTTGGCTGTTCTTTTACGTTAGGATTTTCGGATTTTGGTATATTGTGTGTAGCAGCACATGCCGTTAACAGAATGATGAAATTAATACATAAAAACCATTTTTTCATGAGAAATACATTTTATACAAGGTAATAAATTATTGTTTTAGGTGAAAAAAAATGAACAATTAATAAAATGTATTTGTTTAATTTTTACATTAGGAATATGAACTAAAGTGTTTATGAAAAATTATCTATTAGTTGTTTTTGTCGTTTGTTTTTGCTGCATAAGCTTTGCGCAAAATGGTACATTTGATCCAGAAAAAGATTTTTTAGATTTTGAAGAAAATTTAAAAAGAAGAATCATTACTCCAACTTATAGAATTCAAGTTGAAAATAAAGAAATTCGTTTTGAAGATTTTATTATAAGTTTTTCAGAGTTAAATGATTCTTTAAAAATATACATCAATAAAGATACTCTGAATGTTCATAAACTGATTACTCAAAATATTGTAGAAGATGAAAAACAACAAGTAGATTATGCTAATTCCCTATTAGAAGTTAACCATTATAAAGAATTAAATATTTTTAGTTCACTTTTATCCGTGTACGGGTCTTGGTTGTGGTGTAAACTATCAAGTAATATGTCATACTAAAAGTAACAAAATTTTTGCTTTTGGGAGATTTAGAACAGGTTTTGAAATGGAGTTATATAATTACGATTCTAATTTACCCTGTTTTTTATCAAAATCATACGATGGTAGAAATATTGAAGGAATTGAAAAAATAAGTTATGAATTGTTTCCGGTAGACTTTTCCGCTTCTGAATTAAAACCTTTAAAAAATATTTTTGCCCAAACTGTTTATGATGAAAATAAAAATGAAATGATTTCTTTCCAAAAACAATGGATTAAATAATTGAAATTAGAATGCTGCAAGGTTTTTTAAAACCTTGCAGCAACAAAAGAGCAACTAATTAGTTGCTCTTTTTGTTATTTTAAACTTTCAGCTGCTTTTAAAACCGCTTCTTTTAAACCTAATTTATAGTCGATCATTTTTTGTAATAACTCCGCATTTTGACTTGCTAAAATTTGCACGGCTAACAAACCTGCATTTTTAGCTCCGTTTAAGGCAACCGTTGCCACAGGAACACCGCCCGGCATTTGCAGAATTGACAAAACAGAATCCCATCCGTCAATAGAATTGCTCGATTTTACCGGAACACCAATCACCGGCAGCGGACTCATACTTGCAACCATTCCCGGTAAATGCGCTGCACCACCTGCACCTGCAATAATAACATTGATGTTATTTTTATGTGCGTTTTTAGAAAAATCGACTAATTTTTCCGGAGTTCTGTGTGCAGATACAATATCAACATGCGTTTCTACTCCAAATTCTTTTAATATATCTATGGCATCTTGCATTACCGGCATATCCGAAATGCTGCCCATTACTACTGCTACTTTCATTTTATATGGTTTTTTAGCTTTCAGATTTTAGTCTTTAGCTTGAATTATCAATATTCAGGTCTTAATACTTAATACAATTTTCTTGATACTACTTCGAAATCACTCTAATGGTTTCTTTGACTTGTTGGGCAACTTTACGTGCTTCGGTCATGTTTTCATTTACAATGGTAACGTGTCCCATTTTTCGGAACGGACGTGTTTCGCGTTTTCCATAAATGTGTGGAGTAACACCATCAATCGCCATGATTTTTTCGATGTTTTCATAAACAACCTGACCCGAAAAACCTTCTTCACCAACTAAATTCACCATAATTCCGGCAACTTTACTGTCAGTATTTCCTAAAGGTAAATCTAAAATGGCGCGAATATGTTGTTCAAATTGCGACGTATAACTCGCTTCGATAGAATAATGACCCGAATTGTGCGGACGCGGAGCTACTTCGTTCACTAAAATTTCATCATCGGCAGTTTGAAACATTTCAACAGCTAACAAGCCAACATGGTTAAAACTTTCGGAAACTTTCAAGGCAATTTCGCGTGCGTTGTTTGCAACGGTTTCGCTGATACGTGCCGGGCAAATTACATATTCTACCTGATTGGCTTCTGGGTGAAACTCCATTTCTACCACAGGATAAGTTTTAATTTCTCCCGATGCCGAACGTGCAACAACCACTGCCAATTCGTTTTTAAACGGAATCATGGTTTCGGCAATACATTCTGTTTCCGGTAAATTTTCCAAATCAATTACCTGGCGAACCACTTTTACGCCGTTTCCGTCGTAACCGCCTTCGGTTGCTTTCCACACAAACGGAAGTTCAACCAAACCGTTTTCAACATCCATTTTTAAAGCTGGTAAGGTTTTGTAACGGTTGTAAGGTGCGGTTGGAATATTGTTCAGTGTATAAAAATCTTTCTGATTTCCTTTGTTTGATATTAAGCGCAACGTTTTTGGCGACGGATACACTTTTTTACCTTCGTTTTCCAAGGTTTCCAAAGCTTCCAGATTTACGTTTTCAATTTCAATGGTTAAAACATCAACCTGATTTCCCAAATTAATCACGGTGTCGTAATCGTTCAACGAACCTTGAAAAAACTTGGTAGCGCCAAACTGGCAAGGGGCTTCGGCACTTGGATCTACTACATACGTTTGAATATCGAACTTTCGGGTTTCGGTCAGCATCATTTTACCTAATTGTCCGCCACCTAAAATTCCCAATTTAAAATCAGAAGAAAAATAATTCATTATTGCTGTTGTTTTAAGTGGCAAAGATACTGTTTCAAACCACATTATAAAAATGTAAAATTATGATTTTTGCTTATGTAAAAGTTTCAATATTTTTCTTCCGCGACTTAAAAACGATGGTTCTTGCAACAGCAAATTTTGTTCGATAAGTGCGATTAATTGTTCTTTAATCCACTCTTCTTGATCGACCAAAAAATACAGAATATTTATAGCATTTACCCGTGTTGCCACTGCCGATGGCAGAATAATCCAATCGAACATTGTGTGAACAATCTGCTGTTTTTGGTCTTTATTGTAAAGATTTTTATTGTTTTTTAACTGATGGAATATCGTTCGAGAAACACAGCGTTTGGTAGATTCATGGGTTTCGTTCAACGCTTTTTCCAGATACAGATCTAAAAAATCATTCAAATAATCAATATGGCGTTCCACCAGCATATCTAACGCATGATACAGAACAATTTTCTGGTTATCATCTACAAAATAAATTACTTCAATAAAAGCATCAGCCAAAATGCCCTGATCTAAAATATGATTCATAGCCAAAGTTCGGCTTGGTGTACTTAAGTTATGGTGATGCGTTGAGAAATAGGTAATTACATCCATATAAAATTATTAAAAAGGAAATTTAAGTTAAAAATAAAAATATATTTGGCAAAACTGCGAATAAACTTTAATTAAAGTACACGTATTCGTATATTTGCACGGTTAAAAATAATATGGAAATTCAAATTTTAGATAAAACCTTTGTACCCTACCTTTCGGCATTAGAAATTGATGCGGAAGTACAGAGTGTGGCAAAAGATTTATTGAATGATTACAAAAACGAAGTTCTTGTTTTTTTAGTGGTTTTAAACGGCGCGTTCATTTTTGCTGCCGATTTAATGAAACATTACACCAGTGCGGCAGAAATTTCATTTATAAAAATGGCATCGTACAACGGTACAGAAACTACGGGCAACGTAACAGAACTTTTAGGGTTGGATATTGATTTAACCAACAAGCACGTTGTTATTGTAGAAGATATCGTTGATACCGGTAACACCATTGCAGCGCTGTACAATTTAGTGAATAGATTTAAGGTAAAAAGCATAAACACAGCAACCTTGTTTTTTAAACCCGAAGCTTACAAACAAACTATTGATATTAAATACATCGGTTTTAGTATCGAAAATAAGTTTATTGTAGGTTACGGATTAGATTACAACAAACAAGGCAGAAATTTAAGCGAAGTTTATCAAATAAAATAACATACAAAAATGATTGCAATAGTTTTATTCGGAAAGCCGGGTGCAGGCAAAGGCACGCAGGCAGAGTTTTTAAAAGAAAAATACAATTTAACGCACATTTCTACGGGCGATGTTTTCCGTTTTAATATTAAGAACGAAACAGAGTTGGGTAAGAAAGCGCAAGAATTTATTAATAAAGGCGAACTGGTTCCCGATGCAATTACGATTGATATGTTAAAGAACGAAGTAACCAACAACAAGGATAAAGCAGGTTTTTTGTTTGATGGATTTCCAAGAACAATTGCACAAGCCGAAGCATTGGACGCTTTTTTACAATCGATTAATTTAGAAGTAACAGCAACCGTTGGTTTAGAAGCTGATGACGATGTTTTGGTTGCTCGTATTTTAGAGCGTGGTAAAACTTCGGGCAGAGCAGATGATCAAGACGAAACAAAAATTCGTACACGTTACGAAGAATACAACGAAAAAACGGCTCCGTTAATCGAGTATTACACCAACAAAAACAAATACCATGCAGTAAACGGTATCGGATCCATACAGGAAATTACCGAAAGATTAAGTGCGGTGATTGATCGCTTTTAATCTTAAAAAAAATAATTTTAAATAATCTTATCCTTTTTCGTAATTTAGGATAAGATTATTTGCATTTAATAGAACAACAATAGTGGAAATTTTAATCATCTTTATTTTAATCATTTTAAACGGCATTTTTTCAATGTCAGAAATGGCATTGGTTTCATCTCGAAAAAACCGTTTAGAAATGGCAGCAAAAAAAGGCAGCAGCAGTGCAAAAGCCGCCTTAAAGCTGGTTGAAGAGCCCAACAACTTCCTGTCAACCGTACAAATCGGTATTACCTTAATCGGTATTTTAACAGGTATTTATTCGGGCGATAAAATAACCACCGATTTACAGACATCCATTGCACAAATTCCATCGTTACAGCCTTATGCATCGTCGTTAAGTGTTGGTGTGGTGTTGGTTTTGCTTACTTTTTTTACATTGATTTTGGGCGAGTTAGTTCCAAAACGTTTAGGTTTGAATTATCCCGAAGCTATTGCAAAAATGGTAGCTATTCCAATGACATTTGTTTCAAAAATTGCCGCACCTTTTGTGTGGTTGCTTACAAAATCGTCTGATTTGCTGCTGAATATCTTCAACATTAAACCAACTGCCGACGGAAAAGTTACCGAAGAAGAAATTAGATCGATCATTAAAGAAAGTACCGAAATTGGCGAGGTTCAGGAAATTGAGCAAGACATTGTGGAACGCGTTTTCAATATTGGCGATTTAAAGGTAAACGCTTTAATGACGCACCGAAAATCGGTTATGTATTTAGATTGCGAAGACAATTTGCAGGAATTAAAAGCAAAAGTAATAGAAGATTTACATTCGTTCTACCCAGTTTGTGAGGGTAATTTAGACGAAGTTATTGGTGTGGTTTCTTTAAAAGATCTGTTTATTTTGTTTGAAAAAGACAATATCGATTTAAAATCGATCATAAAAGAACCTACGTTTTTCATTGAACATACATCAGCTTACAAAGCGTTAGAACTTTTTAAATCGTCTAAAAATCATTATGCGTTGGTTTCAGATGAATACGGAGTAATTCAAGGAGTCATTACCTTAAACGATATTTTAGAATCGTTGGTGGGCGATGCATCTGAATTTTACGAAGAAGAATTTAAGTTAGAAGAAGTTGGCGAAGGCGAATGGATTGTCGATGGATTTTATCCTTTGCACGATTTGCTTTCGTATTTTGAGTTGGATGAATTAATGCCCGATTACGATGTAACAACTATAAGCGGTTTGGTTATGAAAGAATTATCGTACATACCAAAAACTGGCGAAAAATTAATTTGGAATAAAATGGAGTTTGAAGTATTGGCTTCAAACGGAGTAAAAATTGATAAAATAGGCATCAGCTTATTAAAAGATTAAAACAATGACAGAAGGAAATTTTGTAGATTACGTAAAAATATATGTAGCATCTGGTAAAGGTGGTAAAGGATCATCGCATTTACACCGTGAAAAGTTTATTGAAAAAGGTGGTCCCGATGGTGGAGACGGTGGTCGTGGCGGTCACGTAATTATTCGTGGAAACGAAAGTTTATGGACACTGCATCATTTGCGTTTTCAGCGACATATAAAAGCAGGTCACGGTGGTGACGGAGGTAGTTCGCGCAGTACAGGTAGTGATGGCGAAGACCGTTACATTGACGTGCCACTTGGAACAGTAGTGAAAGACAAGGAAACAGGCGAATTGCTTTTTGAAGTTACCGAAAACGGCGAGGAAGTAATTCTTGCAAGAGGCGGTAAAGGTGGTTTGGGTAACTGGAACTTTAGATCTTCAACAAACCAAACACCGCGTTACGCACAGCCGGGTATGCCACCGGAAGAGGTTGATATTATTTTAGAATTAAAAGTTTTGGCAGATGTTGGTTTGGTTGGTTTCCCAAATGCTGGAAAATCTACGTTGCTATCTGTTTTAACATCGGCAAAACCAAAAATTGGAGATTACCCGTTTACAACCTTAAAACCGAACTTGGGAATTGTTGAATACCGTGATTTTAAATCGTTTGTAATTGCTGATATTCCGGGGATTATCGAAGGTGCTGCCGAAGGTAAAGGATTAGGACATTATTTTTTACGACACATTGAACGAAATTCAACGTTGTTGTTTTTAATTCCTGCCGATACCGACAATATTAAAAAAGAATTCGATATTTTGTTAGATGAATTAAGAAGATACAATCCGGAAATGTTAGATAAAGACCGTTTAATTGCCATTTCTAAATGCGATATGTTAGACGATGAATTAAAAGCGGAACTAAAAATACAGCTTGATAAAGAATTTGACGGACTTCCGTATATCTTTATATCATCTGTTGCACAGCAAGGCTTAACCGAGCTAAAAGATAAATTGTGGCAAATGTTGAATTAATACATGTTTTTTAAACATGTATTAATTTGGTTCTTAATAAAAAAATCCTCTTTAAATTTAAAGAGGATTTTTCAGTTTATAAATTAGGTATTCTTAAAACCTGACCCGGATAAATTTTATCAGGATGGGTTAACATGGGTTTGTTTGCTTCGAAAACAGTGTTGTATTTGTTGGCATCACCATAAAATTCTTTAGAAATTTTCGATAATGTATCACCACTAACAACAGTATAAAATTTTGCTTGTGGAGCCGGTGTAGCAACAGTCATTAAGTTATCAACCTGATCTACGCCTTCAACATTACCAATAGCTAAAATAATTTTTTCGGCATCTTCTTGTGCAGCTACTTCGCCTTCAACCTTAACGTCGTCATCGGTAACCGATAATTTCAGTTTGTTGTAAGTTAAACCCAATTGTTTAACATAATCTAACAAAGTTTGTGCTTGCAATGTTTTTTTCTCTTCAACAGGAGCTTCCTGTTCTTTTTTGCCAAAAATTTTAGCGCCCTTTTCTTTAATAAATGAAAATAATCCCATAACGTAATTAATTTTTTAAATTTTAATAAATGTAATAAAAAATATATAATGTGATTAAAATTAGTAAATTAAAATATCGTCATCAAAAAAATGTCCCTAAAATTTTTAGAGACATTTTTTATTAGTAACTATATTGTGCAGTATGGCTGCTTGGATTGGTAATTGTAATATTTTGTTCGTCTTTTACAACCGTTCCGTTAATTTCTGCTTTGTAAGAATACGTAATGCTTTTATTGTTAAAAGGTATAAACTGCATTCCTAAACTTGCTGCAGGCAACGCTACTGTACTTTCAATAATATATGTTTTGGTCGATCCTGAAAAACTTTCGTCGTTTAAAGAAATAGCATTTTCGTTTGTGCGTTCTACACCGTTTACCTTCCAGATAGTATTTGTGTTGAAAGAAGAACTTGCTACTACAAACGAAATATAATCGTCCATAGTTACATTATCAATGGTAATGGTAAATTTCATGTTTTTGCCCTCAATTCCAGGAATAACCGGATTAGCGCCATCATCGCTACTGCTACAATTCACAAAAAGAGCGCTTGTTACAACAGCTAAAGTACACAAGCCAATAAAATTTTTGAATATTTTTTTCATGGTTTTAAAATTTTAAATAAAACCATTTACTAAAACCAAACCATTTTTTTAGCAAAATTAGCTAATGCTCGTTTTATCATAAATTAATTACTGTATGATATAGAAAATCAGTTGATTATTACACAGAAACTTTTGAAAGAAAAAATAATTTAAATAACGTGTAGTAAAACAACTATGTTGACTGGTTGTGGTTTTTGTAGATAAATTCCTCAAAAAGCCTATTTGTTAAAGTGAAATACAAAACATATTAAATCTGTACATTAAACCTCAATTTAAAAATTTCATTGAGCAACAACATAAAACTAATAACTTACAACTAAAAACAATTTATTATCTTCGCTGTAAAGAAAAAATCAACAATAAGAATGAAAAAATTAAGCTTAATCCTTTCTTTGTTCATGCTTGCAATGCCTTTAGGTATGTTTGCAAACGAAGGAATGTGGTTTTTAATGTTTATTGAACGTTTAAACCACCGCGATATGCAAAAAATGGGGTTGCAATTAACTCCTGACGAAATTTACAGCATAAACAACCACTCGTTAAAAGATGCTATTGTGCAGTTTGACGGCGGTTGTACTGCAGAAATTATTTCGGATCAAGGTTTGGTTTTAACGAATCACCACTGTGGATACGATAAAATTGCAGAACTTTCTACTCCGCAAGATGATATTTTAACAACAGGTTTCTGGGCTAAAACAAAAGCCGATGAACGTAAACCTAAAGATATTTCGGTACGTTTCTTTGTTCGTATGGACGATGTTACCAAACGTATTTTAGGAGTTGTTACTAAAGGAATGAGCGAAGCTGAACGTGAAAAAGCGATCAATCAGGAAATAGCAAAAATCGATAAAGAAAACAACGAAGGCGGTAAATACACCGTTTCTGTTCGATCTTTCTTCCAAGGTAACGAATATTACTATTTTGTGTACCAAGATTATACCGATGTTCGTTTGGTAGGAACTCCGCCAGCATCAATCGGAAAATACGGTGGAGATACAGACAACTGGGAATGGCCACGTCACACAGGCGATTTTTCATTGTTCCGTGTGTATGGTGACGCTAACGGAAATCCTGCAGAATACGCTGCAAACAACGTTCCGTTAAAGCCAAAACACTTTTTACCTGTAAATATTCAAGGTTTAAAAGAAGGCGATTTCTCTATGATTTTAGGATATCCTGGTAGAACAAACCGTTGGATGCCGGCAGAAGGAATTCAGCAAAACGTTGAATTTGCTTATCCTGCTTGGGTTGAAGGATCTCGTTTAGGTTTAGACGTGATGAAAAAATACATGGATAAAAGCGATGAAGTTCGTTTGGCTTATGCAAGTAAATACGCAGGTGTTGCAAACTACTGGAAAAACCGTCAAGGAATGATTGATGCGTTAACAGAGCAAAAAACGGCTGATGAAAAACGTAAAAACGAAGCCAAATTTAACAAATGGGCTAACAAGAAAAACAATAAAGAAGAGTACGGAACGGTTGTTGCCGATATCAACGCATATTACGCTGCAACCAACGAAAAGGCACGTCACGATAATTATTTAATGACCATTTTACGTACATCGAACTTGGCAGCATTACCTTACAGTTTTGGTCGTGCGTTGATACAGTATGCTGGTGAAAACGAAGCAAAACGTGCAGAAATGCGTCCTATGTTAGAAGAAGCTATTAATGATTCATACAAAGAATTTCACGGTCCGTTAGAAGCAGAAATGTTGGCTCGTCAGTTAAACTTGTATGCAACAAAATCTACAGGATATGATGTTGCACCTTATGTGAAATCGTTAGGAGAGAAAAATAATTTCGACTATTCTAAAATTGTTGATAAAGCATTTGCAGGAAGCATCTTTTCATCAAAAGATTTATTGTTGAAGTACTTGAAAAATCCTGAAAAGTCAATGATCGAAAACGACGAATTATACAAAATATCGTCAGATTTATTGACAAAATACCGTGAGCAACCAGCAACGTTGGCTCCGTTACAAGAAAAATACAATTTAGCATTCCGTAAATTGGTTGACGGTTTACGCAAGGCAAATCCAAAAACAAAATACTATCCGGATGCAAACTCAACATTGCGTTTAACTTATGGAAAAGTGATTGATTTACCTCGTGGAAACAAAGTAAACGATGCCAAAGAAAACTGGTACACAACTTTAGACGGAACCATTGCAAAACACAAAGCAGGCGATGAAGAATTTGAAAACCCACAGCGTTTAATTGATTTGTACAACGCAAAAGATTACGGACAATATGCCGATAAAGACGGATCGTTACACGTAAACTTTTTAACAGATCACGATATTACAGGTGGTAATTCTGGTTCACCGGTTTTAAACGGAAAAGGTGAGTTGATTGGTTTAGCTTTCGACGGTAATATTGAAGCTATGGCTGGTGATGTTATTTTTGACCCTAAATTACAACGTACTATTAATGTTGATATCCGTTACGTATTGTTCATTATTGATAAATACGCAGGCGCAACCAACTTAATCAATGAATTGAAGATTATTAAGTAATCTTAATTACTTAATATATAATTTACCAACCCCGACGGAGTTTTAAACTCCGTCGGGGTTTTGTTTTATCCAAGTTCTTGTTTTATCAACATTAATTTCTAATGATATAAGTTTTGTCAAGCTGAACTTGATTAAATTCGTTCTGTTCGCAAGCTCGGGTCAGCTGCTCATCATTAATATCTTCAAAATAAACCTACGTAAGTTCAGAAATTTCTCATTGGAAAAAATAATTAACGTTATAGCATTTAACATTAAAATTGATTACTTTTAATTGAAATTAAATGCTATTAATTATGAAAAATATCCATTTTAAAAAAATCATACTACTTCTTTTAATTGTTGTTGGGCAGCATGTTTTGGCTCAAAACAAAAAAGTGAAATCAGTTTCGCACGATGCTTTATCCAAAGCGGGTACTTATACAGAATATGTTTCTAAAAGTGGTGCTACAGTTAAAGTAGGCGATAGTCTGCAGATTAACAACCCGAGTAATTTTGAGCGTTACATGTACATTACTCAGAACGATGCGTACCTGCGTGCCGACAATATGAACAAAAAACTAAAGCTGAAAGCCATAAATGTATCGGGCGACGATAAAAAAGGTTACAGCGTGTTTTTTACCTGTAAAGGTTTGGGTGCTACGCCTGTTTTTGTTCGATACGAAGATGCGGTACAAACAAACGAAATTAAATTGTTAACCGAAGATAATGCTACTTTGCAAGAATAGTTTTTTCTTTGCACTATGAAAAAGATTTGGTTGTTAATGCTGCTGGTTGCCTTATTGGTTGCTTGTTCGGCAAAAACAGAAAAAATAAGCACGGCATTTTACTTTTGGCGTACAACGTTTAGTTTAACCCAAGTAGAACAGCAGTATTTAGAAGATCTGGATGTCAAAAAACTATACATTCGGTATTTCGATGTGGCTTTGCAAAACAATGAAGCTATTCCTGTTGCTCCGGTAGTTTTTGATCAGAAACCGGCGGGACACAATGTTGTTCCGGTTGTGTATATTAAGAACGAAGTTTTCTTGCAGGATGGTGCTGCTGATAGTTTGGCGGTAAAAGTGTACAATTATATCCAACAGATCAATAAATCGGCAAATGTATCGGTAAATGAAATTCAGTTCGATTGTGATTGGAGTCTTAAATCGAAACAAAACTACTTTCAGTTTATAGAAGAATTTAAAAAACTTCATCCTAATTTATCTGCAACCATTCGTCTGCATCAAATCAAGTATCCCGAAAAAACAGGAATTCCTTCAGTAAAAACCGGCGTGTTAATGTATTACAACATGGGCGTTATAAGTGCCGGCGACGATAATTCCATCTACAGTCAAAAAACAGCAAAAAACTACATCAATTCGTTACAAAATTACAATCTGCCTTTAAATATTGCCTTGCCCATTTTTAGTTGGGGCGTGCACGTTCGAAGCAATCAGGTTACCAATTTAATAGGTGGTTTGCGTGTGAACGATTTAAAGGGAAATCAATTTGAAAAGATCAGAGAAAACCGGTTTAAAGTGGTGAAAGATGTTGTTTTTAAAGGCAGATATCTGGCAAAAGACGATGAAATTAAAATTGAAGCTGTAAGTGCGGATCAGTTAAAGGAAATGATGCACGATATTAAAAAGAACAGCAAACACAAACCCAACGAAATTATATTTTACGATTTAAATGAAAATAATTTAAAAGCTTATGAAAAAGAAGATTTTAAAACTGTTAACCGCTGGTAGTTTAACTGCTATATTAGGTTACGGAGCTTACGCTTACGGTTGTGCCGATGGCTGGTGGGGAGCGGGCTATACTTCGGTTTTTTCTCCTGAAATTACGGTGAACAATAAAGATTATCAACCGTTTTTTTACGATGATTACACTACTTTTTACAACGGATACAGCGTGCAGTCGCCTGGCGATTTGTTTAAAGACGAAAATGTTGCCGATTGGACAAGTTATTTAAAGAAATACACACCCGAAACGGTTGAATATTATCTGTACAATAAAGAGTTAGATACCCCTTTAAGAACAATTAGTCAGGCCAAAAATCCGGAAGCCGAGTTTAAAAAGCAGAATTTTAAATTCAGTTTAGATACTTCAGACGAAAAAACGCAGAAATTTGTGCTGTTTACCATGCTGGCACGTGGTATCGAAACCTATTCAAACCAAACATACAATTATTGGGATTATGACAATCGTGTGCAGTTGAATGCCGATACAGATTTTACCGGTAAAGTAGAAAATCTGTACAAAAAACAGGCGTCGCAAAAAGACGATTTCTTTAAAAACCGTATGTGGTTTCAGGTGGTTCGGTCTAAATTTTATTCATCGGATAGAGCTTCGGTTATTACCTTTTTTAACGATACACAGAAAGATCAACCTAAAAACAATCTGTATTATCAGGCGTTAAGTTATGTGGGCGGCGCTTATAAAAATCTGAAAAATTACGAAAAGGCAAATGCCACTTTTGCACAGGTCTTTAATCAGTGTAAGCCAATGATGCCGTCTGCACTTTTTGATTATAAACCTTTAGATGTCGCTGCTTTTAAGGCATCTTTAAATCAGGCTCCAAATCAATCTGCAAAAGAAGCAATGTATGCTTTGCAGGGCTATTACACCAACGAATTCAGTGCTATGCAAGAGTTGTATAAGCTGAATCCAAACTCGCCACATATCGATTTTGTGCTATCGCGCTGGGTAAATATCAACGAGCAAAGCATCAATATTTATAACGAATACGAGAAGTTGGATATTGATGCCAAAAAGGTCAAAAAGGAACTGAAGGATAAAGTAAATACAAGCGAATTAAAATGGATTAACGAAGTTGCGAACGATTCAAAAGTTCATAATCCGTACATCTGGAAAGCAACTGCAGCGTATTTTAATTCGTTGGCGGGCGATTATTCTAAAGCCGATAATTTGCTGAAAAGTGCACATACTTTGGCAGAAAATGCCAATCAAAAAGGACAGGTTCGCAGTTTGCGTTTGCTGAATAATCTTTTAAGTGTTGATCAGATCGATTTAAAAGCCGAAGGAAAACTGATCGAAGATGTAAACTGGTTGTTTTACGAAGAAACATTTCCTGTGAAAGATTATGTAAGCGAAGGCAGAACCGATTATTTGCAATCGTTCACAAAAAAATACATCAGTGCGCTTTATAAAAAACAAGGCGATGGGTTGATGTCCGAATTAACCTATCCGATTAAAGGATTTTTTAAAGATCAAAAGCAGAGCAATGCCATGGAAAAACTGTTGTTAAGCAGTCAGCGTTCGGCTTGGCAAGATATTTTTGTCGGAATTTATCCTTACAAACTGGCAGATATTTATGAAAGCCGCGGAATTTATCTGTTTTATCAGGATAAGATCGATGAAGCTATTGTAGAATTTGAGAAGATTACTCCGTTTGAAAGTAAAACCTATAATTGGAACAAAGAGCAGTACGAAACCGAAATGGTTGATTACAAAACGGCACAGTTTCCTGGAAATCCGTTCAACGGAAAAATTAAAGATTGTAACGATTGCGATCATGCAGCAAAACAATCTGTAAAATACTCACAATTGGAATTTCTGTATAAGGTAAAAGAAATGAAAACCAAAATTGCTGCCGGCGAAGATGTGTACAGCAATGCGCTTTTGGTAGGAAATGCTTTTTACAATACATCGTACTTTGGTAATGGTCGATTTTTTTATTACAACGAAATCATTAACGAATACGGTAACAGCATCAGCAATCAACACAGCAAAATGTTGTACGGTATGGAAAATGTGCAGAAATATTACAACATAGCCAAAAAAGCAGCTGTAGATAACGAGCAAAAAGCCAAAATGGCATATATGCTGGCTAAAACGCAACGCAACGATTTCTACTACAACAAATATTTTTCAACAACTACTTATTGGGGATATCCCGATGGACCTGTAGTTCAGAAATGGCAAGGCTTTGTAGATTTAAAAACAAATTACAGCGATACTAAATATTACCAGGATGTAATTGCAGAATGTGGTTATTTCCGTAAATATTTAGGGTTGCAATAATTTAGAGAATAGTATATAGAAAAAAGAGTAAAGACGGAATGTTTTTACTCTTTTTTATTGTTTTAGTTTGTCATTCCGACGAAGGAGGAATCTCAACTTATTAAATTAATAATGGAGATCGAAATAAAAATGCATATAAACTTACAACAGCAATTATAACGAAAGATAAGCTGATCCACTCTTGAGTACTTTTCTTCAATTTTAAAAAGTAAAAAAGGTTTACAATAAAAATTATCATAAGAATTGCTATTGATAATTCAAATAATATTGATCGCGAACCAAACTGCGCAACAAGTTGTCGTTTCGTAAAATCATTATTGTTAATGCAATAATAAAACACGAACATTAAAACAGCCGCAATATTTAAAATCGAATGTTTCATGAATTGGTTATAGTTCGTAGCAATGTAATTAAAAAAATCAGTAACTCCATATTTTTATCAATTCTCTAAAAATCATTATCTTTGAAAGAAATACATTAGAGCTATGGATACTACATTTCGATTTTCATCTGCAAATGAAATTACAGAAGAGTTTATAGAAAAACTAAAAAGTTTCTATAACGGAAAACCTGTGTCTATAACGGTTACAGAAGATTTTCAAATTCCACCTGTTAATGGATCTTTAATTCCAGAAGATTTTATCACTGAACTTACAGAAAGAAAAAATGATTATGAAAACGGAAAAGTTCAAGGTTTATCTTGGGAAGATTGTAAAAAAGGATTGTTAGAACGAGTTAATAAATGAATTATCGTTTAGTAATTTTACCTAAAGCGCAGGCTGAAATGGCTGATGCTGTGGATTGGTATGAACTGCAACAAACTAAATTAGGTAAGCGTTTTATTTCATGTGTTGACAAATTGTTTAATATAATTTTGAAAAATCCGTTTCAATTTTCAGAGAAAATACCACCTTTTAGAGAAGCATTAGTAAGTAAATTTCCTTATTTAATCATTTATCAGGTAAATGATAACGAAATAATTGTTTACTCTGTTTTTCATACTGCACAAAATCCTGAAAGCTGGCAAAATATTTAGTTTTTCAGAAGTAATATTTCCCCTTTTCTATTCCCTTAAAAAAATGTAGTTTTGTTACTAAAATAAAAAACAATGCGCGTACATTTTATAGCAATAGGCGGCAGCGCCATGCACAATTTAGCTTTAGCCTTACATGATAAAGGTGATGTAGTTACAGGTAGCGACGATGCTATTTTTGAACCATCGAAATCACGTTTGCAGGCAAAAGGTTTGTTTCCGGCAGAAGAAGGATGGTTTGCAGAAAAAATTACCAGCGAAATTGATGCGGTAATTTTAGGAATGCACGCAAAAGCCGATAATCCTGAATTGTTAAAAGCGCAAGAATTAGGATTGAAAATATATTCGTACCCTGAATTTATTTTTGAACATTCTAAAAACAAAACCCGAGTTGTTATTGGCGGATCGCACGGTAAAACAACCATTACTTCAATGATTCTTCATGTAATGAACTATCATAATGTAGCGGTCGATTTCTTGGTAGGCGCACAGTTAGAAGGTTTTACCAACATGGTGCATTTAACCCAAGAAAACGATTTTATAGTTATTGAAGGCGATGAATATTTATCATCTCCAACCGATTTGCGTCCGAAATTCCATTTGTACCAGCCAAATATTGCATTAATCAGTGGTATTGCATGGGATCATATCAATGTGTTTCCAACGTTTGAAAACTATGTAGATCAGTTCAAAATATTTATAGATAAAATTACAAACGGCGGAATTCTGGTTTATAACGAAGACGATGCTGTGGTGAAGCAAATTTCCGAAGAAGCCGAAAAACCGATACGTAAAATGCCGTATTCGTTACCCGAATATTCTATTGATAACGGAATTACGTATTTGGAAACGTTAGACGGAGCAATGCCTATTGAAGTTTTTGGTGCTCATAATTTAAGTAATTTGGCAGGAGCAAAATGGATTTGTCAAAACATGGGAATCGATGAAGCCGAGTTTTACGAAGCTATTGCATCTTTCAAAGGCGCAAGTAAACGATTAGAAAAAATTGCCGTTACAGAAACCGCAGTTGCTTATAAAGATTTCGCCCATTCGCCAAGTAAGGTGTCGGCAACTACTCAGGCAGTTAAAAAACAGTATCCGCAGAAAAAGCTGATTGCTTGTTTGGAATTGCATACGTACAGTAGTTTAAATGCCGAATTTTTAACGGAATATCAAGGAGCTTTAGATGCTGCCGATATGGCTGTTGTGTTTTATTCGCCCGATGCTGTTGCGATTAAAAAGTTGGAAGAAGTTACAAAGGAACAGATTGAACAAGCTTTTAACCGTGAAAATTTAATTGTTTATACCAATCCCGAAGAGTTTAAATCGTTTTTACTGGTTCAGGATTTTACCGATTCGGTTTTATTGCTGATGAGTTCCGGCAATTACGGCGGATTGAATTTTGATGAGGTTCAAGGTATTATAGAATAATTTAAAGCGACTTTTTAGTCGCTTTTTTTGTTATTTTGTAAATGAACTGTGGTTTATCACAAATAAAAATAATATTTCTTGTTTTCTTCGCATACCTTATAAGCGGTTTGTATATCGTTGATGCCTTTTAAATGGTGTAAAGTAATCGGAGTTAAACCGTACCAATGATCTTTTAGATTTTCTGAAAAATCTTCTGAAATTAAAATATCGGCATTGTGTTCTTTACATGTTTTCTGCAAGCGCGATCCTAAATTTAGAACGTTTCCGTGATAGGCAATTTCTTTTTTGTAATCGCCAACCAAAGCTGCGGATACTTTTCCGCTATGAACAGCACTGCGAAAGTTAGGTGTTGTTTGGTATTTCTGCATGTAAAAATCGCTTTTACTTTCTAACAGTTCTTTGTAGGAGAAATAAAGGGCAATACATTTTTCATAATCGAAGTTTTTTGAAACTTTCCAGGTTATTACAGCTTCATCGCCCACAAACTGATAAATCTCGGCGCCGTATTTAAGTGTGATATCCGATAAATCCCAAAAACAATCCTGAATAAATCTGCTAAAATTCAAATGTCCCATTTTGTTGGCAATAACTGTTGAATCTTCCAAATCTAAAAACATAAAAACGCGGTTTTCTTCTTTTGGATGTCTGTACGTATTTTTAATAGTATTAATAAAATATTTTCTACCTAAATTCCGTCGTAAAAGTATGATCAATCCTACCAAAAATTCCGTAACAAAAGCGTATAATAAAATGTTTATGGTTCCGGGATCGTTAAAACCCCAAATCATAAATTGAGTGTTCATAGAATATCCGTAAGTGGTAAGCAACGCAAAATAAACTATGTGCGAAAGCAGACAGAAAACGATAATTCTAAACAAAATGTTGAATAACAATTTCTGGGTTCGTTCAATGTACGGATATACAAACACATGCAGAAATCCCAACACAGAACCAAAAGTCAACCCAATAAATAGTGCTGCCTGATACATAAGTTTTTTAGAAATACCGTTTTTTAGCTGATAAATTTCTACCAAAAAACTGTCGGGAATATCGTTAAACTTTAAATAAACAAAAAACAGCGTAACAAAAACCCAAATGCCCACAATGTAGCAAACCTGCCGTAAATTGTAGGCTAAATTATTGTTGATTTTATTTTTAAACCAAGCTGCGAAATCTTTAAACATGGGTGTGTTTTTAGGTTAATGTAATTCTTCGCACAAAAAACCGTTGGTATCCATTAAAACAACCAATTCGTCCGAATCAAAATCAGAACCGTCAATACGCAGGATTTTATCGCAATCTTCCAGATCAAAATTAATTTTAAAGTGCGGATATTTCTGCTGCAAAACATTTTCCAACAAATGGTTTCCGTCTGTAGCATGTGTAACGTTTGTTTTAAAAATCTTTATCATGATCAATCATCTTAAATTTAAAGCAATGGTTATTTTAACTGATGAAGGTTCGATTCAAAATAACTCAACAGGAAAATTTTACTGTAATAATTGGTTAAATGGTTGTCTTCTATAAAATCGATAAACTTTTTAAAAGGTGTATTGATGGTTTCTTCAACAAAAACAAACCAAAAATCGTCTATGTTTGTCTGCGATCTAAAAAATTCCGACGAAAACGGTGTATACAACCAAGGGTTAAAAGAATCTCTCTTCAGTTTCTTTAAATCACAAAACAAAATACCGGTTTTAATGCCGTTATGTTCCATAATATTTATGTCGTATTCAATACACCCCATAAATGTAAGTTGCGTGCTGTAACATTGGGTAAACAAACTAATATCGGCAATCTGCACCATTTTATCTTTCTTTTCCTCTTTGGTTAAAGTGGTGTCGATTCGCTCTAAAAATGTTTGAAAAGTATCAATATTCATAAATCTTTTGTTTAAATACAGGTGCAAAGGAATTAAATACAGGCACGTAAAATTGAGTTTTTAGATGAAACCCCACTTTTTTTATACCAAACAGAAATGTGAGTGGTTTTATATAATAAATTGGGCAGTTTGTATAATATAGGTAAGTGGTTGTAAAAGAAGCTTTAACTTTGTACTTTAAATTTTTTTGTATTGATGATTGCAGAATGCCAGGATTTTAGAGATAAAAAAGTATTGGATTTTTTGATAGAAAAACGTTACCGTATTAAACGCCATGTGCTTTTTTTAACGGTGTTTTTCTTAATGCTTTGTTTCGGAAGCTTTATAGATTCGTACGGAACACCTTACGGATATTACGCTGCAGCAACGGTTTACATCATATTTGTAGTTATGTTTTATGTAAATATGTATGTGCTGGTTCCTTGCTTTTTGTTTAAATCAAAATACGTTCCGTATGCAATTTTTCTAATTCTATTGGCGGTTTTAGGTGTACAGATTTTAAGTTATTTTCATGAAAATTATTTTAACTTGTATTTGCATAAAGATTATTTGGAAGCACATAAATTAATGCACAAGAATAATACAAAAGCCGATTTTTACGGAGTGATCATTATTTGTGCGTCGTTGATTTCGGTTTCAACCACCATAAAATTATTGCAGCGCTGGCTTAAAGACAACGAACGTATTACGGAACTAAACAACATTACGTTTGCTATGGAATTAAACGAATTGAAAAATCAGGTAAGTCCGCACTTTTTATTTAATATGTTGAATAATGTAAAAGCGTTGATCCGAACAAATCCCGAAATGGCAAACACGGTCATTATTCGTTTGTCAGAATTTTTAAGATATCAATTGTACGAAAACAGTGGCGAAAGAACCATTTTAGCATCGGAAATTGAATTTATTTCGAACTTTCTAAATCTGGAACAAATCCGAAAGGATAATTTTAAGGTTGAAATTGAAAATCATATCGATAAAAACACTTTGAATAGCACTTTTATTTCCCCAGGATTGTTTACCGTTTTTATAGAAAATGCCATAAAACACAGCGTAGATCCTAACGGTGATGAAACGTTTGTAAAGATAAGTATCGATATTAAAGACAAGCAGCTGCATTTTGTGTGTATCAATTCAAAAGCCGAAGAAAACCTGCATCTTTCAAAAAACAAGAGCAACGGTTTGGGCTTGGCGAACATAAAAAGACGTTTGGAATTGCTGTACCGCAACAATTACCAGTTAAACATCGTCAGCAACCAAAAAGAGTATATTGTTAATTTAACCATTCCGTTATGAACTGCATTATAGTAGACGATGAACCTTTGGCGCGCGAAGAACTGCAGGCACTTTTGGGCGAAGTATCGAACATAGAAATTAAAGCAAAATTTTCTACAGCCCTAAAAGCCTTAGATTTTATAAAGGAAAATCAGGTTGATTTGATTTTTCTCGATATCGAAATGCCTTTAATGAACGGTTTGGAATTTGCCATGCAGATACCCGAAAAAACGCTGATTGTTTTTACAACGGCTTACCCACAGTATGCTTTAAAAAGTTATGAATTTGATGCGATTGATTATTTGTTGAAACCAATTGATAGCAACCGATTAGACAAAGCCGTTAAAAAAGCCACTTTATATATAGATTTACTTGCCGAGCAAAAAAATACGATAGAATCTAATACCACCGATTTTTTGTTTATAAAAGCCGACCGCCGTTACCATAAAATTTATTTTAAAGATATTTGGTTTGTAGAAGGCTTAAAAGATTACGTGATTATTCACACCCAAAATCAAAAGCTTATCACGGCAATGAATTTGAAAAGCATCCACCAGAAATTGCCCGAAACGTATTTTCAGCGTGTAAGTAAATCGTATGTTATAAATTTAGATTATATCGACTCGTTTACCAATCACACACTTTATATTAACGATGCCGAAATTCCTTTGGGCGATGTTTACAAAAAAGATTTTTTCGATAAATATTCTAACGGATCATTGAATATTGATTAAGTAAAGCAGCAATTTTGTTGCTTTTTTTTATATTCGTAAAAAACATTTTTTATGAGAGCGTATGCGGAAGAAGGTTTAAGTATTGTTGAGGTTTTACCAGAACCAAAATATAAGTATTATGATATTATAGATAAAGGATGGTTTGTGATTCTTCCCTTAATAGCAATAGCTCTATTTTTTCATAGATATCTTCCTGATTTTGTTACGGTTTTTATCTTTGTTCTGAGTATTGTTTATTATTTGGTTAATTTTTTCTATGTAAGAATAGGTAATATGTTTAGAAGCCAAAATATAACTTACAATACTTTAGGTAAAATATATTTTAATATGGATTTTGTAGAGATTTTAGACAGGCGTTTTGATTTATTTGAAATTGAAAATATGGAGTTTACTTGTGTTGATTTTGAGGATAAATATATTGGTGGTGGGAATTTGTACAGTCCAGTCAGTTCTGCAGGGATTTATAACTTTTTGTCTATTCGTTTTGCAGATAAAACGGTTGTAAAATATCAATTTAAATTATTGAATGAAATTCACATGTTTTCCTTTAGAAAAGAATTAATTCATTACTATAAATTGGGATTAATCCGCGAATTAAACCTACATGATATTCTTGGCAATTATAGTTTTGAAAGCAAAAGCGATTTTAGAAAGCATAATCCAAAATACAACGCTTAACCCTCATAAACAAAATGCCCTACAATAGTGTATTTAAACAAACAGTCTTCTAAAACTTGTCCGCCGCCAACGTTATGAACAATCAATCTGCGTTTACCGTCTTTTGATAATTTGTTGGTAACAATGCCAATATGCGGTAATTTATCATTAATCATCCAAGTAACAATGGCTCCGGTTTTATAATCGTCTGCGTTTTGAGTCACAGCTAATTTCTTACCCTTTCTGCTAAAAAAAGTTTCTAAATTAGGCACACGTCGGTGGTCAATATTGGTGTCGGTTTTAGTTGCACCCCAGTTTTTTGGATAAATACTAAAATTCGCACGCATATCTTCATGAACTTCTTTTTGTAGATCGATTCCTAACTTTCTGTATGATCTAATTACAACATCGGTACAAACTCCGGTTTTTGCAGGCACATCGCCATTTGGATAACTGATGCTGACATAATTTGGAGTATATCGAACCGAAGAATCGATTATTGAAAGCGCTTTAGTCGATAATTTTTTTCTAAAATCAGAAACATCGTCAGCAACCAAATCTTTTTTTATGATTTGATTTTCGATAGCATTTTCAGCAAACTCTTCTCGACCGGTCATCTTTCCTTGGTTAATCCCGTAGATAAATAATCCGACAAATAAAACAATAAAAAACCCGACGAAACCTAGTACAGCAAACAATTTTTGCCAGATACTTAATTTGGTTAATGTTGCAATAAGCAATACAACTACCAACAGTACAATCAGAAAAAGAATCGTAATCCCCATTTTTTGAAATTTATGAAATGTACAAAATATTTTAATTGATTTTTAGTACATTAGATAAAAAATACTCATGGAAGAAAATAAGCATTTCTCCATAAAAAATTGGAGCGAAGACGATCAGCCGCGCGAAAAATTATTGTATAAAGGTAAAAATGCGTTAAGCGATGCCGAATTGGTTGCCATTTTGATAGGATCGGGTAGCCGAAACGAAAGTGCGGTTGAGTTATGCAAGCGTATTTTACAGCAAAATAACAATCAATTACATCAGTTGCAAAAACAAAGTATTCAGCAGTTAATACAGTTTAAAGGCATTGGCGAAGCAAAAGCAATAACCATTGTAGCGGCATTGGAATTGGCGAAGCGTTTGCAGTTATCAGAAACCAAAGAACTCACAAAAATTGGATCTTCAGAAGATGTATTTAAATTAATGCAACCTATAATTGGCGATTTACCACACGAAGAATTCTGGGTTTTATTGCTGAATAACAGCAACAAAGTAATTTACAAATTGCAGTTGAGCAAAGGCGGATTAACGCAGACTGTTGTAGATATCCGAATGTTGTTTAAAACCGCTTTGGAACATTTGGCAACCGCATTAATTTTGGTTCATAACCATCCGTCCGGACAATTAGTTGCAAGTGGTGCCGATAAAGACATTACACAGAAAATTAAACTCGCTGGCAATAGTTTAGATATTAAACTGCTCGACCATTTAATAATTACCCAAACCGGCTATTTTAGTTTTGCCGATGATGATATTTTGTAGGCTAAAACTTTAAACGTTAAACAAACGATAACCCCAAACAAACCTGTTATAATATCCGCAGAATATTCACTATCTTGCATACCGTTTAAGAAAATACAAAATGATTAAAACGCAAAACGTTACTTTTTCCTATTCGGATACGCAAAAATTCCATTTTCCTGATATCGATTGTCCCAACGGACAAACCTTGTTGGTTACAGGAAATTCGGGCAAAGGTAAAACCACTTTACTACATTTGTTGGGTGGTTTGTTGCAGCCAACCGCAGGAAACATCACTATAAATAATCAGGATATTTTACAGTTAAACGCAGCAAAGTTAGATGCTTTTCGCGGACAATCGATCGGAATGATTTTACAAGAATCGTTTTTTATCGAAGCGCTTTCGGTTTTAGATAATGTTGTATTGGCGTCGTGGATCGCTAAAAAATCAAAAGCCAAAGAAAAAGCTTTAAGCATTTTGGATAATTTAGGATTGAAAGATCACGTTCATAAATTGCCAAGCCATTTAAGTATCGGTCAGCAGCAGCGCGTGAATATTGCTCGAGCGTTGATAAATAATCCATCGGTAATTTTGGCCGATGAACCAACATCGAGTTTAGATGATGAAAATGCTTTAATTGTAGCCCGATTATTAAGCGATTTGGCAAAAGAATACCAATCGTCACTAATCATTGTTACACACGATCAACGCTTAAAATCATTGTTTAACCACCAAATTACTTTGTCATGATTAGTAAAATAGCATGGAAAAATACGTGGTTTAAACCGCTGAATACTTTTTTAAGCATCATACTTTTAACCGCATCGGTTTCTATTATATCGATATTGATCTTACTTCAAAAACAATTCGAAGAGAAATTTTCCTCATCGATGGATAATATCGATTTGGTGTTGGGAGCAAAGGGAAGTCCGTTGCAATTGATTCTTTCATCGGTTTATCAGATCGATGCACCACCAGGAAATATTTCGTATACCGAAGCCGAAGAATGGATGAACAAACCAATGGTAGAAAGTGCGGTTCCGTTGGCTTATGGCGATAATTACTTAGGTTATAAAATTGTAGGAACCACCGAAAATTACACTAAACATTACGATTTGAAAATTCGGCAAGGTAAATTATTTACTAAAGATTTTGAAGTGGTGGTTGGGTCTAACATTGCGGCAAATATCGGTTTAAAAATTGGCGATACCTTTTTTGGAACACATGGCGATGTAGAAGAAGGCGAAGTGCACGATCATCATGCGTATAAAGTGGTGGGAATATTGGCTCAGTCTGGTAAGGTAGCCGATCAGTTAATTTTGACAAACATTGCTTCGGTTTGGCACATGCACGATCACGAACACGAGGGTCATGCCGAAGAAGCTCATAATCATTCTGCTGAAGAACCACACGTTCATGAAGAAGGTGAGGAGCATCATCACGAAGAAGTAAATCCGCACGAAGGAAAAGAAATCACCGCGGTTCTTTTAAAATTGCGTAACAATATGGCTAAAATGACCTGGCCAAGAATCATTCCTCAAAATACCGAAATGCAGGCAGCCTCACCGGTGTTAGAAGTGAACCGTTTGTTTGCTTTGTTCGGTGTTGGAATCTCAGCATTAACCTATTTGGCTTATGGAATTATGTTTATTTCAGGCATCAGTATTTTCGTGGCATTATATAATACATTGAAAGAACGCAGATACGAATTTGCGTTGTTGCGAATCACTGGAGCTACTAAATTTCAATTATTATGGTTGGTTTTGTTAGAAAGTATCTTTTTATGTACCATAGGTTTTATTCTTGGTATTGTTTTTGGTAGAATCGGATTGTATTTCTTATCCGTTTCATCGCAAGAAGAATTTAAAATGGCATTTGATCCGTTTGAATTTTTATGGAAAGAAGAAGGAATGTTATTTGTAGCCACATTAACCGTAGGAATTGTAGCCGCAATTATTCCGGCAATTAAAGCGTATTCGTTAAATATATCAAAAACCTTGGCAAATGCTTAAAAAGATAATCATAGCAGTGTATTGCGGATTAGCCGTTTTTTTAATGAGCTTTTCAACAAATAAAAAAGCTAAATCTTTTGCAGAAATTAATGTTCAAGATCAGCCAACTGAAGTTACCTGGCAAATGCTAGGCAGAATGGGCGGCAGCTTACAGGTTATGCAAAATTATGGTGATGTTATTAAGGAATCATTACAAGGCAAAAAGATTAAAATAAGCGGTTTTGTAATTCCTTTAGATAGCAAAACATACGTATTAAGTAAGAATGTGTATTCGCACTGTTTTTTTTGCAACAAAAATGCAGGTATCGAAACACTAATGGGAATTCAGTTTAAAAACAAAACATCACGTTTAAAAACCGATACCTTTATTACCTTGGAAGGAACATTTTTTTATAACGATAAAAACAAAGACGATTTAATTTTTAATATACAAAATGCAGTAATTACCAATAAAAAATAATAAAATACATCACATGTTAAAAAAAATATTCGTTGCAACTTATTGCGGATTAGCCGTTTTTTTAATGAGCTTTTCGGTAAAAAATACAACAGAAAAACCATCGGAATTTTACTATCAAAACCCAACCGAAGTTACTTGGAAATTATTGGGACAGATTGATTTCATTAAAAAGAAAAACCCGCATTACGGCGAAGTGATGTATCCAATGGTAAATGGAACGTTAAAAGCGTTGCAGGGGAAAAAAATCAAGGCTTCGGGCTTTATTGTGCCTATCGACAGCAAATCGTACGCATTAAGTAAAAATGTTTTTGCGCAGTGTTTTTTCTGCGGAAATGCCGGACCCGAAACCATTATGGGAATTAAGTTTAAAGGCAACGCGCCGAGATTAAAAACTGATACTTATGTTACCATGGAAGGTACGTTTAGATACAATGCAGACGATATCGACGATTGGATCTATCATATAGAAAATGCCGTTATTACACATCAAAAATAATGATACAAAAGGAACATATTACCGATTTGTTTTTTGATCTGGATCATACCATTTATGATTTCGATAAAAATTCCGCATTGACTTTTCAAGCTATTTTTACCGAAATGGAATTAAGTGGTGTCGATGATTTTATGACGCATTTTAAGCCGATCAATGATTCTTATTGGGAACGATTTTCGAAAGAAGAGATATCGCGTGATTTTCTGCGCTATGGCAGATTAAAAGATACTTTTGATGCAATTGGTGTAAAGATAAACGATGATCATATCTTTTACATTGCAGATGAATTTATCGGTAAACTTACTGATCATAATCATGTTTTTGATGGTGCTTATGAAACGTTAGATGTATTGAAAAATAGTTATCGTTTACATATTATCACCAACGGACCAGATTCCGTTCAAGAAAAAAAACTTAAAAACGCCAACTTAACAGCGTATTTTCAAACAATAACCAATTCTGAAATAGCAGGAGTTAAAAAACCGCATCCGGGAATTTTTCAACATGCTTTAACAACTGCTAATACCAAAGCCAAAAACAGTATAATGATTGGTGATAACATAAATGCCGATGTTTACGGCGCATTAAATGTAGGTATGCAGGCTGTTTGGTTTAACGAATTTAAATTAGAAAATACTATTGGTGTGGCAGAAGTACAACAATTAAATCAACTTTTAGAGATCTTATAAAATGAAGAAAATTTTATTTTTAATGCTTTTTACATGCTTAGGTTTAGGCATGCAGGCACAAGGTTTGAACGCAAAATATGTTCAAATGAAAAAGGTTTATAATTTTCAGGAAGAATTTAACGAATACCGAGTTAATTCTTTTTTAAAACATAAATTAGAAGAAGCCGGTTATACCGTTTTTTACGACGATCAGGAATTACCGCAAGAAGCAAAAGCAGATCCATGTAAGGTTTTAAAATGTAACGTAGAGCGTGGAAAATCAATGACAGCTACTAAATTAACAGTAAGTTTAATAAACTGCAAAAACGAACAAATCTTTACAGCAAATGGAGAAAGTCGTGTAAAATTACGTTCAAAATCTCATGTTGATGCGTTGAAAAATGCTTTAGAATATTCGGCTTTAAACAAGAAATAAAAAACACTTCGAAAGAAGTGTTTTTTAATAATTATATTTTCCCTGCCAACGCTGGTGTAAAAAATCTTTGGTTTGTTTTTCACGCGCATTTTCTCCGGGTTCGTAAAAAGGTGTGTTAACTAAATCGTCTGGTAAATATTCCTGATAAGTAAAATTTCCCGGATAATCGTGGCTGTATTTATAATCTTCGCCGTAACCTAGTTCTTTCATTAATTTTGTTGGAGCGTTTCGTAAATGAATAGGAATGGATAAATCTCCTGTTTGTTTTACTGCTGCCTGTGCCTTACCAATTGCCATATAACTGGCATTGCTTTTGGGCGATGTAGCCAAATAAATAGCACATTGACTTAACAATATTCTACTTTCGGGATAACCGATAACCGATACTGCCTGAAAAATATTATTTGCCATAATTATTGCGGTTGGATTTGCCAAACCAATATCTTCAGATGCTGAAATAACCAACCTGCGGGCAATAAATTTTAAATCTTCGCCACCTTCAATCATTCGGGCTAACCAGTAAACAGCTCCGTTGGGATCACTTCCCCGAATCGATTTTATAAAAGCCGATATAATATCGTAATGTTGTTCGCCAGTTTTATCGTACAAAACAGTATTTTTTTGAACAATCTGTAGTACTTTTTCGTTGGTTATTTCAACTTTTTCATCACCAATCGAATTTACGATCAATTCAAAAGTATTTAGAAGTTTTCTACCGTCGCCACCTGAAACTCGGAACAAAGCTTCGTTTTCTATAATCGAAATATTTTTTTCTTTCAGTTCTTCATCAACAATCAATGCACGATTCAGTAAAGCCTCTAAATCTGCTTTTGTAAATGCGTTCAACGTGTAAACCTGACAACGTGAAAGCAATGCGGGAATCACTTCAAAACTCGGATTTTCCGTCGTAGCGCCAATCAATGTAATCCATCCTTTTTCAACAGCTGCCAACAAAGAATCTTGTTGCGATTTACTAAAACGGTGAATTTCATCAATAAATAAAATAGGATTTTTAGGCGTAAACAAACCGTTACTTCCTTTGGCTTTTTCAATAACCTCACGCACATCTTTTACACCGGCATTTATCGCACTCAACTCATAAAACGGTCGTTTACTTTCTTGTGCAATAATTTCGGCTAAGGTCGTTTTTCCCGTTCCTGGCGGTCCCCAAAAAATCATCGACGGAATAATGCCGCGTCTAATACTTTGCGTTAAAATACCCGTTGCACCAACCAAATGATCCTGACTAATATAGTCTTCTAATGTTTTCGGGCGAATACGTTCTGCTAAAGGTGCTTTCATGTCGTAAAATTATGAAATAGATTATGTCGTAGCAAAAAAATATGTATTATTTAAGTTGTTGTGAAATATGACGTTTTCTGCCAAAAAGGCAGTCTTTTTTATTTGGGTTTATTTTTGATTTCATTCCTGCATGGAAATAGATCAGTTAAAATACCGTCCGCAAGTTTTTTGGATTCCGTTTGTTTCACTTTTGGTGATCTGGTTGGTTTATTATTTAGACTGGCGTTATTTTTTCGAGCTTAATAATTTCGGAATCATTCCAAGAACATTTAAAGGTTTGCGCGGTGTACTGTTTTCGCCATTTCTACACGGATCCATTCAACATTTATGGAACAACACCTTGGCGCTTTTGATCTTACTTCCGTTAATATGTTATTACTATTATAAAAACTGGCAAACCCTAATTTTCGGAGGAATCTTACTATCGGGAATAGGTACGTGGCTTATCGCAAAAACAGGAACACACATTGGAGCCAGCGGATTAATTTACGTTTTAACAGCTTACATGTTTTTTACGGGAATTCGCAGCAAACAATACCGTTTAATGGCAATTTCGTTTTTAATGATTATTCTGTATGGAGGATCGGTTTGGTATATGTTGCCCGATATTGAAGAAGGACTTTCATGGCAAGGTCATTTGGCGGGCTTCATTTCAGGATTTCTTCTTTCGTATATTCTGAAAAGACCACAGTTCGAACCCGAATATAAATACGATTGGCAACATCCCGATTATGATGAAACAAAAGACGATTTCATAAGACAGTTTGATGCAAAAGGAAATTTCAATCCGCAGCCTTTGTTAAGGAAAGATTCCGAAGGATATCTTTACAACGACACCTTTCACCGCAAGAACAATTCAAACCATAAATCCTTCATAATAAAAGAAAATACGTTGCAGAAATAGTATCATGCAGTTAAAAAATCTATAGTTTAATAGATTTTTAATATCAACACAAATGGTAATTGTTTGTTTTATTAGTAATTTTATGAAAGAACTATAAAACAACTATAAGCAATGGAAAACGCAGGAAACGATATCAGTAAATGCCCGTTTCATAACGGAACTACAAGTAATCCGGTTGCCGGCAAAGGAACAACAAACAACGATTGGTGGCCTAACCGATTAAGAGTTGATATTTTACGTCAGCATTCTTCAAAGTCCGATCCTATGGGCAATGATTTTAATTATACCGAAGAATTTAAGAAATTGGATCTGAAAGCTGTAAAAAGCGATCTTAAAAATTTAATGACCGATTCGCAAGACTGGTGGCCGGCAGATTTTGGTCATTACGGTCCGTTGTTCATTCGTATGGCTTGGCACAGTGCGGGAACGTATCGTGTACAAGATGGTCGCGGTGGAGCAGGAGCAGGACAGCAGCGTTTTGCGCCTTTAAATTCTTGGCCTGATAATGTTTCTTTAGATAAGGCTCGAAGATTGTTATGGCCGATCAAACAAAAATATGGAAGCAAAATTTCATGGGCAGATTTAATGATTCTTGCCGGAAACATGGCATTAGAATCTATGGGTTTTAAAACATTGGGATTTGCCGGTGGTCGTGCCGATGTTTGGGAACCTGATATGGATGTATATTGGGGAAGCGAAAAAACGTGGCTGGGAGGCGATGTTCGATATTCGCAAGGATCAGAAGGTGTTGCAGAAAATCACGGAGTAGTTTCGTCAGACGATGATGCCGATGGAAAGATGCATACTCGCGATTTAGAAAATCCGTTAGCTGCTGTTCAAATGGGATTGATCTACGTGAATCCTGAAGGACCAGACGGAAATCCTGACCCAATAGCTTCTGCAAAAGATATCCGCGATACGTTTTCGCGTATGGCAATGAACGATGAAGAAACGCTTGCCTTAATTGCCGGTGGACATACATTTGGGAAAACGCACGGTGCTGCTTCAGCCGATCATGTGGGCGATGAGCCAGAAGCTGCAGGTTTGGAATTACAAGGTTTGGGCTGGCAAAACAGCTACGGCACAGGAAAAGGTGGCGATACCATTACATCTGGCTTGGAAGTTACCTGGACAAGCAAACCAACCGAATGGTCTAATTTATTCTTAACGTATCTTTTTGGGTTTGAATGGGAATTGACCAAATCTCCCGCAGGTGCACATCAATGGGTTGCAAAAGGAACCGGAAACATTATTCCCGATGCACATGATCCTTCTAAAAAGCACCGTCCAACAATGTTAACGTCTGATATTGCATTACGTATGGATCCTGCTTATGAAAAAATAGGAAGAAGATTTTTAGATAACCCTGATGAATTTGCTGATGCCTTTGCGAAAGCCTGGTTTAAATTAACACATCGTGATATGGGGCCACGCGACCGCTATCTGGGTGCCGATGTTCCACAGGAAGTTTTTAAATGGCAAGATCCGGTTCCGACTGTTGATCACGAGTTGATTAATGAGGAAGATATCGCACAGTTGAAATCACAATTAAGTACGTTAGATTTATCGGTTTCAGAATTAGTAGGTACAGCCTGGGCTTCTGCGTCAACTTTTCGTGGTTCGGATAAAAGAGGTGGAGCAAACGGAGCGCGTATTCGATTGGAGCCTATGAAAAACTGGCAAGTAAACAATCCAATTCAGTTAAATAAAGTGTTGAAGACTTTAGAAAACGTTCAGTCAGATTTTAATTCAACACGTAAAAAAGTTTCGTTGGCAGATTTGATTGTTTTAGCTGGAAATGTAGGAATTGAAAAAGCGGCAAATAATGCCGGTTTTAATGTCAAGATTCCTTTTGCACCGGGTAGAACAGATGCTTCTCAAGAACAGACAGATGTTGAATCGGTAGCTTTTTTAGAACCAATTGCAGACGGATTTAGAAACTATCGTAAAAATATTCTAAAATCAGTACCAACCGAAGAGTTGTTGATAGATAAAGCGCAATTGTTAACCTTAACTGCTCCGGAACTTACTGTTTTGTTGGGCGGATTACGTTCGATCAATATTAATTTTGATGGATCTAAAAACGGAGTACTGACAGATCGTCCGGGACAATTGACAAACGATTTCTTTGTGAATTTACTGGATATGAATACGCAATGGAAAGCAATGGGAACTGATAAAGAAGTTTATTTGGGAACCGATCGTAAAACCGGAACACCAAAATGGACAGGAACTCGTGCTGATTTGGTTTTTGGATCGAATTCTGAATTAAGATCCATTGCTGAGGTTTACGCAAGTGCCGATGCGCAGGAAAAATTCATTAATGATTTTGTTTCGGCTTGGACAAAAGTTATGAACGCAGATCGCTTCGATTTAAAATAAAATAGATTTTAATGAAAAAAGCTCTCTTTACAATTTAAAGAGAGCTTTTTTGTTTTTATATTTCTGTTGTCATGCTGAACTTGTTTCAGCATCTCATAAAAATTATTTGATAAATGCGATTCCGTGTCAAGCACGGAATGACAAGCTAAATAATGAAACTTACAAACGTTGTCTAACAGCTTCGTATAAAAAAGCGCCACAAGCAACAGATACGTTTAATGATGAAATAGTTCCGTACATTGGTAACTTCGCTTTTTCATCGACAATTTTTAAAACCGACGGGTTTACACCTTTATCTTCAGATCCCATAATAATGGCAATTCCTTTGTTAAAGTCAATATCGTAAATATTGTTTTCGGTTTTTTCGGTAGCGGCTACTGTCGCAATTCCCGAACCTTGTAAATAAAAAACAGCATCTTTAATGTGATCAACCTTACAGATCGGAATATTAAAAACCGCACCTGCCGATGTTTTTACAGTGTCGCCGTTTACCGGAGCCGAACCTTGTTTCTGAATAATAATTCCGTCAACACCCGTACATTCTGCCGTACGAATAATCGCACCAAAATTTCGGGCATCGCTCAATTGATCCAAAATTAAAAACAACGGATTTTGTTTGTTCTCTAACACACCTTCAACCAATTGTTCCATTGTAACAAATTTAATCGGCGCAATAGATGCAACCGCACCCTGATGATTGTTGAATTTGCTTAATTTGTTCAGTTTTTCAACTGGAACATATGAGAAATTAACGTTGTTTTTCTTCAACGTTTTCATAAGCTCTTGCATTAAATCGCCTTGAGCTTCTTTTTGTATAAATACTTTATCTATTTCCTTTCCCGCGTTTATCGCCTCGATAACTGCACGAATTCCAAATATTTGATGTTCATTTTGCATAGCGCAAAGATATTACTATATTTAATTAAAATTCAACCTATGAAAAAAATACTCTTAATATTTGCATTCTTACTTGCAAATGTATCGTTTGCACAAGTTTTAATTGCTCAAGAACTTTACGAAGGAACTATTTCAAAAGATATAAAAGTTTCGTTTTATTTAAAGATCGAAGAAGACGGTTGTCCGCGAACGGTTGTTTCGGCAATTTATAAATATCAAAAAAATAAACAAGATAATTGGATCCTTTTAGAAACGACTTTTTCCGAACAAAAACAGCAATATACTTTTGTAGAACATTTTAATACCGGCTTAATGTTGTTAAACAGAAATGACAATCAGTTAAAAGGAATCTGGATTTCGCCCGATGGTAAAAAGCAACTTCCGGTGCAACTAACAAAAGTGAAAACCAATAAAGAGCAAATTGAAAAGTTAGAAGATACTTTAGAAAAAGAACATTACAATGCTTATGATTGTTAATTGTAAACAGGTTTAATAATAATTTCTTCTTTTACACCTTTTGTTGAGGTTCTAATTTGTTTTAAACACGTTCCTTGGCTGTCTTTTTCTTTGCATTCAATCGAAACTTCGTCAACAACTTTCCCTTCTTTTGAGGTTATTTCAATTTTAGACAATTCATTATCGGTGTAACGAAAATGCTGCGTTTGAAAAGTAGAAAAATTATCGACTATTTTATTGATCGATCCATCTTTATTATAATGATAGATGCTTTCGCTTTGCTTGTCTTGCTTTTTTAAATACGTGCTAATGCGTTCACGTCGGTTGTGTTTCCAACGGGTTTTACGGTAAAGCGTTTCTTTGTTTGGATACAGTTCTTCTGTGAACCACATTTTCTTGTTAGTTTCCTGCAACAGATTACCAGATGAGTCAAACGTTTTTGAATGTTTAATACGACCATTTTTAAAACCAATTTCTTTTTTCTGTAGAAGTTTCTTCTGATTGTTTTTGACGGTAAAAGTCTCTTCAGTTGCAGATTTTATTCCATCAGGCAACAAATGTGCTTCGGTGTACTTTTTGGTAGCACATGACTGCAGTGTAAATAATAAAAGTAAAAAACATAAAATTCTCATAACTGTAATTTTTAAAATTATAATGTAAATGAGTGTTTATTATGTTTTATGTAATTTAAATATACTGATTTTTTTCTGATTGACCGATTTGTCAAACCAAATAATTTAAAACTGCGTTTTGTAGCTTAAGTGAAAAATAGAATTCGATAGTTTAAAATCGGTATTTGGTTGCACGCCGTTTGCATAAATAATATTGAATAATCCGCCGCCGGTCTGTATCCCGAATCCTAAACCAAAAGAATATAATAAATCGTTGGTGTTTTCGCCTTCGTAATATGCTACATCGGTAATAGAGTGAATGTACATATTGGGCGCGAGTAAATATCGAGCTTCGTTATATAAGCCTACTAGACTTTTTGCAAGCAAAGAATTCTCTCTAAATCCGCGGATAGAATGTATCCCACCAAAACGATAATACTCATTATATAATAAAGGTATGGCACTCCGCAAGAGTGATCCTTCTAATTGTTGGTTAAAGTACCAGCGGTTATTAATCTGCCACAGATAACTGGCGGTTAAATTTATAAATTGCTGCGAACCTTTGCGGTTGTCTTTTTCTTCGGTTTTAGATCCAAAACCAGCTAAACCTGTAACATAGTATTTTTGTCGGAATAGGGGATGATCCTGATATTTGTTCAATAAATAATTCAGCGTGATAAACTGATTGTTGTAATCGGCTGCCTGATAAAAATTCTCTGTTCCCGCAACTGACGATGTTGATTGATATCCAACACCAACCCGGTGGTTAAAATTCAGGTAGTACAAAATTGCCGCATTAAACTTGGTGTTCATCATGGTGCTGTCTTGTTTAAACAATTCCAGCGAAGCTTTTAAGCCAAAAGGCGTGTTGAACAAATAAGGAACTTCGCCCGAAAGATTAAACTGCGTTTGCTGGTTTCCGTCGTTTTTCCAATACAGTTTCAGTTGTTCGCCTTTGTTTAAAATATTCATTAACTGCAAATCGGCATAACCGTTAAACTGCACTTTTCCGTTATCATCGTTCGTAAAACCGATCAATCCATCAAACTGACTAATATTTTGTCGTTCTACATACAAATACAAAGCGGTGTTGCTTTCGGTAAAAAGAACTTCGGGCTGTTTGGTTGTTTTTATAAACGGAAACTGACTCATTTCTTTTTGCAGTTCGCTTGTAACGGCATCGGTAAACGGTTGTTTTTCGTATTTCTTAATCAATCGCTGTTTAATTCCGGTGGGGAAGTTGTTGTAAGGCGTAAAAACCAATTGGTCAATTCTACGCTGTTCATCTAAATGCAGGTCTAAATCGGCAGTAATAATATCATTTAAAAATTGATGATTTATTAACTTAACCGTGCTTATAGAGTAACCTTTTTTGGCTAATTTTTCAACAATGTTTTTAAGAAAGCTTTCGGTATTTTGTATGGCGATGGTTTTGGTAGGTTCGTTTATTTGTAAGATTGATTTTAACTGAGCTTCGTGCTTGTTGAAGTTTATCTTTAAACTATCGGTTTTCTTGCCTAAATCAAAATTTACAAGATACAGACTGTCTTTTTTTTCTGCCGATGTTATTTGGTGGTACAGATATCCGTTCGTTCTTAGAAAATCTTGCAAAAAAATCAATTTGGTTTCAACTTCTTGTCCGTTATTAAAAATACTGTCTTTAATATTTTGTTTTAAAAAAGATGTTTCATTGATGTTTTTACCATTTACTTTTAAGTAAATTTGCTGGCCGTATAAAGCATTTAAGGTTGTAAAGCACAACAGAAAATAACTTACTATATATATAAGGTATGTTTTTTTTAAATGCATTAGTACTGTTAGATTAATAAACGTAAATGTAGAAATATTTTGAAAATAAACGAAATACGTTTGTTTTGATTATAATAATTTATATATTTGCATCCCCGAAAATACACGGGAAACAAATTTGAATGTAGAAAATTTTTAATAAACATTATGCCAACAATTCAACAATTAGTAAGAAAAGGGAGAACCCAATTAACTAAGAAGAGTAAATCGGTTGCTTTGGATTCATGTCCTCAAAGACGTGGTGTGTGTACGCGTGTTTATACTACAACACCTAAAAAGCCAAACTCTGCAATGCGTAAAGTAGCGCGTGTACGTTTGACAAACGGTAATGAAGTAAACGCTTACATCCCAGGAGAAGGACACAATTTACAAGAGCACTCGATAGTATTAGTTAGAGGTGGAAGGGTAAAAGATTTACCAGGAGTTAGATATCACATTGTACGTGGTGCTTTAGATACAGCCGGTGTTAACGGTCGTACACAAAGAAGATCTAAATATGGTGCTAAACGCCCTAAAGACGCAAAAAAGTAATTTAATTTAAGTAGAATAGTCAAAAGTTAAAAGTCGTAAAGATTTATGTGTTGATCTTAATCAATACAAAACTTAAAACTTGAAACCTTAAACTAGAAACTTTTAAAAGTAACAAAGAAATGAGAAAAAGACAGGCAAAGAAAAGACCTCTTTTACCAGATCCAAAATTTAACGATCAGTTAGTAACACGTTTCGTGAACAACTTAATGTGGGATGGTAAAAAATCTACTGCTTTTAAAGTATTTTACGATGCATTAGAAATCGTTGAAACTAAAAAGCAAGATGAAGAAAAAACCTCTTTGGAAGTATGGAAAGATGCATTAACAAACGTTATGCCTCACGTTGAAGTACGTTCCCGCCGTGTAGGTGGTGCTTCATTCCAAATTCCAATGCCAATTCGTCCGGATAGAAAAATTTCTATGGCGATGAAATGGATGATTCTTTATGCAAGAAAAAGAAACGACAAATCTATGGCTTCTAAATTAGCTGCTGAAATTTTAGCTGCTGCTAAAGAAGAAGGTGCTGCTGTTAAGAAAAGAATGGATGTTCACAAAATGGCTGATGCTAATAAAGCATTCTCTCACTTTAGATTTTAATTTTTCATAAAGAACAAAAATGGCTAGAGATTTATTATTTACTAGAAATATAGGAATCGCTGCTCACATTGATGCTGGTAAAACAACAACAACAGAGCGTATTCTTTTTTATACAGGTAAAAATCACAAAATTGGTGAAGTTCACGATGGTGCTTCAACAATGGACTGGATGGAGCAAGAAGCAGAGCGTGGTATCACAATTACTTCTGCAGCTACAACTTGTACTTGGTCTTTTCCAACAGATCAAGGTAAAAAAACTGATGATTCTAAAGATTATCACTTCAATATTATCGATACCCCAGGACACGTTGACTTTACCGTAGAGGTAAACCGTTCATTACGTGTATTAGACGGATTAGTATTCTTATTCTCTGCAGTAGACGGAGTTGAGCCACAATCTGAAACTAACTGGCGTTTAGCTGATAACTACAAAGTTCCACGTATGGGATTTGTTAACAAGATGGACCGTCAAGGATCT